>Ga0181377_1000334_pt1 | contig 18102 bp, 32 predicted proteins | sample LowvirmetaG_9_FD_130160 | JGI IMG/M metagenome (GOLD analysis project Ga0181377, IMG submission 130160) | Marine viral communities from the Subarctic Pacific Ocean - Lowphox_13 viral metaG | ecosystem: Environmental > Aquatic > Marine > Oceanic | place: Subarctic Pacific Ocean | collected...
CCTTTGCTCATATTACTTTTGCCCTTTCAGGTTGAGCGTCTTGCATCATCTTTATAATGCTATTGGAGGAAACCTTTTTCCCTTGTTCATTGTAAATACCATTACTATTGAAATAGATAGTAAAGGCTTCAGTTTTTAACTGAATCAGATTGTATTCGCCAATGCTCAGTTTTCCGTCAAGTTTAGGAAAAAGTAAGTTTTCAATGCTAGTTGAATTTTTTGATGTGTTTTTCATATTACTTTCCTCTTATGCTACCTTTTTCTCTTAAAGATTGAATTGCTAGTCTATAGGTCAAGCGACGTGTTTCCCTGATAGCACGTGCCTTGCGACGTGACTTGATGATTTGCTTAAAGGTTTGTTTATTCATTATTTATTATCCTTGGTTTGGTGGTTAATCTATTAAGTTAATAAGATCAAAGCCCTTGTCACTTACGCTTGCATATCTTTCAATGTATGCATCAGGATTGTACCACCCATCAGAGTCAGTTTGATCCTCTCTCAGTTCTATCAGTTCCTTTTCTAGGCAGAATAAATATATTGGCTTATCCTCATAATCGTTAGACCAAATTTCACCATCAGTGGAAGTGGCAATCATTTTAAGGAAAGTAATAACTTGGCTTAAATCTTGTTTCATATGTATTTTAATTAAGGTTAATATTGATTATTTATAAAGTAATATCTATGTGATTAACAAAGTCAAACTTTATTTTCACTTTTATCTATAACAAAACAAAGCAATAACATACCAAAACAAGCTAAGTAGTTGATTTACAATAAGTTAAAAGGTCAAAATTGTTTTCAGAAGTTGCGAGGGTTAAGGGTCGTCTAAAGGGGTAAAAGCAATTCTAGAGGCTTCTATGGTATCTAGAATGGAAATGGCTTGCTTCCTATGGATTTGGGGGCTTATTGATAATTCATTATCACCCCGAACCCCATTTATTTAATAACAACAAGCTAAGAAGTAATTACTTTATTAGCTTAAGTGAAAAAAGGAAAAGCTTACTTGGTTCAATTGGTGTATTTGCTTACTTACCTGATCATATTTTTATGCGATTCCTGACAACATTACATTTTTACCAAGTTTTATGATCAAATACATAGCTGTTTACTTCGCATAATAAGCATTATGTCTACTTTACACCTGTAAAGCAATTGATCCCTTAGTAATCAGTGTAAATATACTAGATAGGGGGGGAGGGGGTTAGGCATTGGCTCGGCATAAATATTAATATTCATCACACCCCCCACAAATTTTTTTCGCTATAGCAACCCCTGTAGCCCTGTGACCCTGTAACCTCATAACCTCATAACCTCATAACCTCATAACCTCATAACCTCATAACCTTCTAACCTTGAAAACTTCCGCAAAATGTCCGCATTTTGTGGATACTTTGCGGATACTTTTACTTAGTGGGTTTGTTTAAAGTAATCCCAATTCTCCCTATGCTTCTCATGTTTAGCCTTGGAGTTAGGGTTATGGGGGTATACGGATATCCTGACAGCAGAGTCAATATCTAGGCATGGTATGATATACCAAGTGTCCTGAGACTCCACATGGGCTACTAGGGTATCGATCTTGGTACAGTCTAAGGTATTTTTCTTTGAGCTACCTGATGCCGTTGTGATCATATATTTACCCATACCACCATTGGCTTTGTCCATGATTTTATCCTTAGTACCTTTTATTTGTACTTTAAAGATCCTACCTGCCTGATTCATTATGATACAGTCTTGTGGTAGGTAGTCACCAAGAGGGGTAAATACCTCTAGGTTTCGAGAGAGAGCCTCTGTAAAGAACTTTTGTTCATAGAGGTTACCTCGTCTCTTCATGTCTCTATGACTTCGGTTTCTTTAGGTTTTGTTTCCCTTTTGAGTAGGGATCTCATTTCTTCAGGAGTCATATCTGAAGATCCGAGTTTAACATTTGCCGATGCTGTGATGTTAGTGGGTCTACCCTTGATAGTCATCATCTTGTCAAATAGGATAGATAGTGCATAGGGTAGGTTCTGAGGTGGTATATCATCTAGCTTGTCGTGAAGCATATTGAGTGAGTCAGTCACTAATGCTGATAGTTTGCTTTCAACAGCACCGACAAACTCCTGTTCAGTCATTTCTAGTTTGTAAGTAAGGAAGTGTCTGCAATAGTTCCTGATGTCTTTCTGTTTGGCAGTAAGCATCTTTTCATTGATAATTTCACCTTGCTTGGTAGCACTTGATTGTTTGCTTGCTACTTTGACGGCCGCTTCGATAACATCGTTCTTAAGGTCTTTGCTTAGTGCCTTAACCACCTTTTTATTTCTAGGCATATTTTTTATTTATCTTATTATGTTGACAAGTCAATGTTAAACCTGTTCAAGGAGGCATGGATAAGGAGAGGGCAAATAAGATACTTAAGGATAATGAAATGACTAAAGTTGCCTTTGCTGAGTTGGTTGGATTAAAGAGTGGTACAGTCCATACAGCTTTTGGGGCTAACAAGTTGAGTAAGCCGATGATTAAGAGGCTTGAGCAGTTAGAGCGATATTATGCACAGAAGAATCCTAGTACTACTGAGGGTTTGATCAGACAGACAATGGATTTACCTGTTGAGCAGACCTTAGAGGCTAAGATTATTGGTTTTCCTAAGAATAAGTTTTTACGGATCATTAAGTTTGAGGATGGTACAGAGGGTAAGATTAAGTGTAAACCTGACAAGTATCGCAAGATGGGTCAGGGGGTAAGTGTTAGGCACATAGAGAAAGATATGTGGTTATTGGTTAGATAGATGTGGATAGTCCCCAAAATGTTATCTCGATGTGTACAGGCTACGGAGGGATTGAACTTGGTCTTAGAGGAGCAGGTGTGGATGTTAGAACAGTCTGTTACTTGGAGATCGAAGTCTATGTCCAAGCCCTATTGGTTAAAGCGATGGAAGAAGGGAGATTATGTACAGCACCTCTGTGGTCTGATGTTAAAACCTTCCCATCATCAGAGTTTCGTGGAAAAATATGTGGCATCGTTGGGGGATACCCCTGCCAACCATTTTCATCAGCAGGAAAACGACAAGGTGAAGAAGACCCAAGACACTTGTGGCCACACATCAGGAGACACATCAGGGCAATTAGACCTGTTTGGTGCTTCTTCGAAAATGTCCTCGGACATACCTCAATGGGGTTATGGCGAGTCCTGTCCGATTTGGAAGCAGAAGGTTACCGATGCGTATGGGGAGTATTCTCAGCGGAAGAAGTTGGCGCACCCCATCAAAGAAAAAGAGTCTTTATCTTGGCCTTCTCCAAGGGCAGGGAATCCGGGGAGTCGGAAACCGGGGACAGGAGGGAAGGTACTGTCAGAGGAAGCAAAGAGATGGGGAACACCACAGGCAAGCGACCATGTGGAAGGAGCGAGGACAAGGGTGGACAGTGGTCAAAAGTGTTTGGGAAGGGATTTGAATCGGTTAAATTCCCATCAAGACCAAATGAAGAACAATACGAATGGGAAGCACCAAGAACAGTTAAACCCCGATTGGGTGGAGCAATTGATGGGACTTCCCATCGGGTGGACAGACTTAGGCTCTTGGGGAACGGAGTCTGCCCACAGACAGCAGAATTAGCATGGAGAACTTTATGGCAAAAACTTTCAGAGTAACCCTAATTTTGGGCCGCAAGGCGATAGGAAAACGAGGGATACCTCCACGACACTCGGTGGGTTAGGGTTACTCTATCTTTATTATGAAAGTAACAATTGAGACAGATGATAAGCAAATCGTGACGATTGAGCGGAAGGGATACATACAGGTGCATGATTACATTGAGGTATTCAAGAGTGCTTTGGTTGCAATAGGGTTTCATCCAAGGTTATTGGATGAGAATTTAAATGAAGGTGAATGGTATGAGGAAAGTGCTACTACTACTAACATTACTCATTAGTAATTGTGCAAAAAACCCACACCCTGAACATATACTTGGTGTGAGTTGCCCGAAACCCGGTCATGGAAAATGTCCATTTGGATGTGATGATTAATATTGTGTTTCAATCTTATATTAGTCCTGAGGAATTGAGTCGCGCATGGATGCGTTTTTGGTCTAATAATGAGTTGAGGTATCGTAAGGGTGAGAGAGATCCTGATTGCCCACCAAATACATATCGCACAGATATAGCAAGGAAGTTGTCAAAGCCTAAAACGGATTTTAAATTTAGAAATGAACGCAAAAAGAAAACTAATACATGAGTTAAAGAATACTTTCCACAGATGGGAAGAGGAGAGTGATCTGTTTGATGATAGTATAATTGATGCCTGTAAGAAGGCATTACGTGAGTATTATGATGAGCAAGTGATTGAATTTGAAAGTGATATTGAACTAATAGATGATGGAGAAGATGATGAATGAATATATATAAACCGACAGGAGAGAAGTTAAATAATTGGCCTCTAATGGTTGGTCGATTGGAAGAGGAGAAGAAGGAGTTACAGGAAAAGCTTGATAAGCTTGAGGCTGAAAACTCACAGTTAAAAAGAAGATGCTGTGATCTTTTTAAGGAGGTAATTGAAACCAATGCTAGTAATGGAAAATGAAAGTACCACCGGGATGGAATCCGATCTTTTGGAAAAAATATGGGCGAGCAATACCACTATCCGTTCAAAGCTTACCACGGTGCGACTTGAAAAAGTTGGGGCCGCAACCATTGAGATTAGACCAAGAGACGTTGGAACGGATCAGGAGGGATTCAGTGTTGGAGAAGCGCAAATCCCGGTCAAAACGATCAGGGAAGCGTTAATATTAGGAATGGAGATACAATCAAGACAATGAGTAGACCAATATATGAAACACAGGCAGACCTCGATAATGAGGCAAAAGTAAGAAAGTTCCTTTCAAGCGAATGGGAGTGTAGGTTTATTAAGTTAAATCCCATCAAGTGGAAGGTAGATTTTTTGGTTCAACGAGGGAATCAGTACAGTTGGGCAGAGCTTAAATGCCCTAAGATGAACTATGGTGATTATCCGTTTATGATTAGCTACAAAAAGATTGAGGCGGCTAAGTTATTGCATGACACAAGCAAGAAGAAGTTTAATTTAATATACAAATGCAATGATTTATTATGCTTTCATACATGGGACTTTAATAAGGAGTATCCTTTTGAGTATGGTGGACGTACAGTAAGTACACGCGACCCACAAGATATTGAGCCTGTATTCCTGATTGATCCAAAGGATTGCACGATAGTGGAGGGGTTTAGTGCCTAAAGTAACCTATGCAGATGAGGTAGATGCCCACTTTGGCATCCCTTGGCTAGAAGAGTTGGCAATCCGTAAGGGTGAGCTATCCTGTGCTTTGCCTGATGATAAGATTGATCAATTAGCACCTGATAAGACTGCAATGTTATCAGACTTAATTTTACATCAACCAACATCTGAAAAGGAAGATCCAATTCAATGGGGATGGACTTTACCCGGTTGGCAGAGGGTGATGGAGAATTGGGAAAAAGACAAAATTCATGTTATTTTAGGCGGCAATAGATCGTCAAAAACAATGTTCGCAAGTCGTATGCTAGTTCATTTAGCTCAAACAATACCTGAAGCTGAGATACGAAGTATGCACGTGACAGAAGAGAGAAGTATATCAGATGCACAAAAATATATATGGCAGAATTTGCCCATGCGGTATAAAAGGGCAAAGAAAAAGGGGGAGAATCATTCTTTACAATATAATCAAAAGAATGGATTTAACTCCTCTAAAGCAATATTTCCCCCCACCCAAGAAGGTGCTGAGAGGGGTAGTACGATTTATTTTAATAATTATCGGCAGTATCAGGCTGATCCTCAGATTTTCGAAGGTTGGTCTGCACATTGCATACACCTCGATGAGGAAGTACCTGAAGCGATATTTAATACGCTCTTAGGTCGTACAGTTGACTATCATGGTCGCCTAATTTTGACCTTCACGACACTTCAGGGCTGGACACCTTTGATTAATAGTTTGTTAAAGGGTGCTGAGACTGTAAAGACTAGATACTCCGAGATTATGGGTAGGGAATTACCTACTGAACAAATTTGTAAGAATTGGCCTAATTGTAGAATATATTACTTTTGGACAGAAGACTCTCCGTTTATTGATGGTAAGGAATTAATTAATACATATGCACGGCAACCACAAGAGGTTAAGTTAGCTAGATTGTTTGGAATTCCTAGTAAAGCTGTGGAGGGTAGGTTTCCAAAATTTACAAGGGAAACCAATGTTGTACCACATGAAACAATACCTACTATTGCTGATCCAACTATACCATCGACTAAATATTTTGTCACTGACCCCGGTGGTTCTAAACCTTGGGTAGCTATTTGGGCATCAGTATTGGATGATGGTACTATCTACATATATAGAGAGTTTCCTGATACAAGTATGGGTGAGTGGGCTTTACCTCATGTCAATGGAGTTGGTAAAAGTGTGGGTAAAGCGGGTCCTGCTCAACGACCTCTAGGTTGGGGCTACAGTCAATATAAAGAGCATTTTGAGGCATTGGAAGGTGGGGAGCATATATTTGAGCGGATCGTTGACCCTCGTATGGGAGCCGCAACAGTTAGAGAGAAGGAAGGTGAGAGTAATATAATTAACACAATGGCTAATCTTGATTTTGTTATGAAACCTGCCCCCGGTGTAGAGATTGAGTCAGGCATTGCGGCCATAAACAATGCTTTATCTTGGGATGATACACAACCCATGACAGATACAAATCGACCTAAGTTATTTGTGTCTGATAGGTGTGAAAATTTAATTAGTTGTATGTTGGAATATAGTGGACAAAGTCGTGGTGAGCATTTTAAGGATTACATAGATACATTAAGATATTTGATGGTAAGTAAACCTGAACACGTTACAGAAGCATCACTTGCTTGTACAGGTGGTGGTGGATATTGATTGACTATTTTTGACTATGTGGATAATAGTATAGCTTTATGCAAAGCGCTTCTGATCCTGAATTACTATATGTCAGCAAAGAACCTGACATTAATTACCTAGCAGAAACCTACCGAAAAACACAGGCAGATCTTGGTGAATGGTTGGATCGTAGGCAACAGGATTATGATGTAAGGAACTGTATGTGGTCAGGTAAATCTGACGACTTTAAGAAGCATTCCAACCTCAGTTCCACAGGAGATGTATTTCCTTGGGATGGCGCAAGTGACCAAGAGATACGCATGGTTGATAATCAGATCAATAAGTGTGTTGCGATGGTTATGAATGCGGCTAGACAGGCACACATCGTTGCCACACCTGTTGAGTCAGGTGATATTGAGCGAGCCAATGTTATATCTATGTTTCTCCGTTGGATAATTAATACCAAAATGGAGGAATTTTATGATCAATTAGAGCTTGGTCTTAATCATTTTTTTGAGAAGGGATTGATGTGTCACTATGTGTGGTACGATTCCCAAGATTTAAAACAACAGCAAACTATCCGTTTAGATGAGATTGCACAGGCTTTGCCTGAAATAGCAGAAGCTATTCAGGATGGAAGTATGGATAATGAGTTATCCTCAGCTATTAAGGATCAATTTCAAGTATCTAAGAGAAAAGCGAAAAGTATGCTTCGTGAGTTGCGTGAACAAGGTACAACCACAATACCTGTAACTAGACAGGTAGTAAATAGACCAAGACTTAAAGCTCTTGCTCCTGATGAAGATGTTTTTTGGCCTAATTACACAATAGATCCACAGGAAGCACCTTATGTTTTTCATGTGTTGCATATGACACCTGAACAACTCCGTGCAAAGATTGCATCCGAAGGATGGGATGAAGAGTTTGTTGAGAAGGCAATGGAGTTGTCACAACATTCGCAAAGAGATGATACTTTACATAATATTCGTCAGATGGATGAATCTATCCGCAATGATGATGAGACTATTAGAATTGTGTACTGTTATCAAAGGTTGCTTGATGAAGACGATATCCCCGGTATTTATTGTACAATCATGCATCCCGATGTACCTGATCTTTATGCTAAACATGAGTTATTGGATTATGCTCATGGTAAGTATCCGTTCGTAATTACAAAGTACGAACAAACTAGTAAAAGACTTTATTCATCTAGATCAATACCTGAGCTTGGAGAGCCCTTGCAACAGGTAATGAAGATTGAGACAGACTCGATGATTGATCGTCAGTCATTGGCAACTTTACCACCTTTGGAGCATCCATTAGGGCGGCCACCAACTAAATGGGGGCCGGGAGTAAGAGTACCTTATCGTGTGGCAGGTGAGATTCGTTGGGCAGACACACCACGCTTTGATGGTGGTAATGTTGAGGTACGTAGATATGTCCAAGAGATGTTTGACAAATACTTTGGTAACTTTGCACCGGGTGTGGATCAGGTTGAGTCACAGAACAAACAGCAAGCAATAATCAATAAAGTATTTACTCACCTGAAGTATGTATTTGATCAGATTTGGACTTTATATCAGCAATATGGGCCGGATGCAGAGTTCTTTCGGGTCACAGGAATGCAAGATGTACAGAAGTTTAACAAGGGTAGAGCAAACGAGAGATTTGATTTCTATTTACAGTTTGATGTGGCAACTCAAGATCCTGAGCAAATGTTGGAAAGAGTCAGAGCAATTGCAGAACTCGCACCTGCATTAGACAGGTCAGGCACTTTAGATACAGAAAGACTTCTTCAGCTTGCAGTTGGACAGATTATGCCGGGTGCTTCGGAGAAGGTCTTAATCCCAAAAGAGACTGCCTCTCAGAAAGCTGTAGAAGAAGAGAGGCAAACAATTGCTGAACTTGTGGCAGGTGTACCACCTAATGTAAGACCACAGGACTCACATGAGTTAAAGATGCAAGTATTTCAACAATGGTTATCACAACCTGACATACAACAAAAAGCACAGCAAGACCAAGCATTACAGGAGAGGATTCAGAATTATATGCAACAGCGTCAAATGCAGATTCAGCAGAAGCAGAATGCGGCGATTGGACGACTAGGGGCAACTCCTACACAGTTTGGTGAAACTGCACAGTAAGTAGCATAGAAAAGGAAATCATCATGCCAATGGTAGGAAAGAAAAAATTCGATTACAGTAAAAAGGGTAAAGCGAACGCAAAAGCGTACGCAAAGAAGACAGGTAAGAAAGTAAAGACTAAGAAAAAATGAGTATCACTTATCGTGGTGAACGTTTTAGTGGTTACAATAAGCCTAAAAGGACACCGGGTAAATCTAAGAAGTTTGCTGTTCTTGCTAAGGAGGGCGATAAAGTCCGTCTTGTCAGATACGGTGATCCAAAGATGTCCATTAAAAAGAATATACCTGCTAGACGAGCTTCCTTCCGAGCAAGACATAAGTGCGATGAAAAGAAGTCTAAATTAAGTGCCGGATATTGGTCTTGTAAGAAATGGTAGCAAAGAAGAAAACTAAATCTCGCGTCAACCAAGCAGGCAATTACACAAAGCCTACTATGCGTAAAAGATTGTTTGAGAAGATCAAGAGTGGATCAAAAGGTGGTAGGGCAGGTCAGTGGTCAGCAAGAAAAGCACAAATGCTTGCAAAAGAATACAAAGCTAAGGGTGGAGGTTATCGTTAATGGCACTTAGGAAACCACAGAAGTCCCTTAAAAGGTGGACTAAGCAAGGATGGCGCACAGCATCAGGCAAAAAGTCATCTGAGACAGGTGAAGTTTATGCACCAAAGAAAACTATAAAAAAACTTAAAAGTACCAAAAAGGGTAGAGCAAAGCTTGCTTCGGCTAATAGAGCAAAAAGGGTTGCAACTAGCAAAGGTAAGCAATACGCCAAGCACGGATTACATAAAGGAAAGAAGAGATGAATAGATGTCTCATCTGCAAAAGGAAGTGTATTGGATTGTATTGCTTACAATGTTCTTCATCGAAAGAAATGTAATTCTTGACACTATGTTTGCTATCCTAAATATAATTTACGACAATTTTAAATGAGCAAAACTAATCACGAAATAGACCATGAAGATGCGATTAGAGCGCTGTCCGCTCTCAAAAACGAGCCCAACTTCAAGCGATATATTGAAATGCGTGAAAGTTTGCGTGAAGACACTATCAGGTCGTTGCAGGCTCCTGAGAGCATTGCAGACACAAACAGACACTTCTATATCACAGGGAAACTCGAAGCTATTGACGAAGAGTTAGATATGTTTTACAAGCTTTGATTGTATCGGATCAATCTTAGTTCCCAACCCTCTACGTTCTTGGGGTAACGTAGAGGGTTTTTTGTGTAACCACATAAATACTTAAATAAGTCTTGCAATATTTATATCACATAAATAGGCTAATACCTACTAGGCTATACGCCTTGCATATTTATGGAAGAAATTACCAAAGAGGTTGACTCAGAATCCTCCGAAAATTCTGTGGAAATAGAAAAGCCTGTTGATGGGAATTTATCTGTAGCTGAATTTGCTGATCAATTAATGAAACGCAAAGAAGGTGAAGATACTGAACCTGAGACAACGACTGAAGAGATAGATGAGTCTACTGAAGAAGCTGTAGATCCCATGCAAGTCTCTGAAGTTGAAGATACACAGTCTGCTGAAGAAACGGAAGAGGAAGATGAATCATCGCCCCCTCCACAACCTTCAGATGTTCTTTCAAAGTTTAATATTGATCTTGATAGTTTATCGGAAGAAGATAGCCGAGACTTAGCAAAGGCTTTAAATGCTAGTGCTGTCAAAAGGTTTGGCACTCTGACTCGACAAAAGAAGGAGTTACAAGCAGAGAATGAAGCACTGCAAGAAAAGGCTAAACAAGCTGAAGAGGGATCAGTTCCAAGTTATCTACAAGACAATGCTCTTTCTGATGTGACTGACGAAAAGGGACTTGTTGAGAAGATTGAGCAGTTCAATGATTTAATTGAATGGGTTGACGAAAACTTGGATAATGAAATTCAGTATGATGAACAGGGTAACGAGTTCATAGCTAAGAATGGTGATCAAACTTTCACTAAAACTGAGTTAAAGAAGTTTAAGGCAGATGCTAAACGGATGTTGCGTAAAGATGTACCAAGTAGAAATGCTTGGTTGGCTGAGAGAAAACAAGCAGATGAATTAGCGTCACAGAGTTTTAACTTCCTTAGCAAACCTGAAAGTAATGAGTATAAACTATTTATGGAGGTTAAAGATAGTCCTATGTATGAGCCACTAAAAAAACTTATGCCTAATGCTAATTATGCTATGGGACTAATGGTTATGGGTTATGAGGCAATGAATAAGAAAAATGCATCTCAACCCAAGTCACCACCTAAACCAAAAGCACCTGTTGCGTCTACAGAGGCAGGTACTTCTAGACCTAAATCAAGTCAATCAATGAAACTGAAAGCTGTGGAGGCGGCGAGGAAACAATACGAATCTTCAGGCTCGATGGCAGACTACCAACAATATTTAAAAATAAAAAAATCTTAGGAGGAAATTAATTATGGCACAAGCCGCAAGTTATAACACATCCGGCAACCGGGAGGACTTAACTGACGTTCTCACAATTATGGAGCCGGAATCAACACCATTCACAAGTATGGCACAGAAAGCCACTGCAAGTGGTACTTTCTTTGAAGTGCAAGTGGATGATCTTAGTACACCAAGCTTCGATGGAGTTAACGAAGGAGAAGATGTTACTGCTTTCGATAATAAAGCTGTAAATCGCGCTCGCATTGGAAATTATGTTCAGAAGTTTCGCAGAAGTTTTGCAGTAAGTGATATCCAAGAGATCGTTGCTACAGCGGGCGTCACATCAGAGTTCGCAAACGCTGAGGCGAAAGCTGTTCGGGAATTAAAGCGGGATGTTGAAGCAGCTGTATGTTCAGGACAAGATCGTCAAGCTGAAGCCGGAGCCGGCGCACCTTACAAGACTCGCGGAATGTTTAAGTTCCTTGGTCTTGGTGGTCAACCATCCGATATTCCTGCTTTTGCACAGAATGTCGCTAACGACACAACTGCTACGCAAACCGAAACAACCTTTAATAGCGTTCTTCAGGAACTCTACGAAGCTAACGGAATGCCCGGTGGTCAACTTACTCTTATTGCCGGTCCTACTCTTAAAAAGGAAATCAGTGACTTTGCTCGTCAAGAGGGTTCTACAACCGCCTTGTCTTTCCAAGTTACTCAGCCTGCTGAGAGCAAGAAGATCACCTTGTCTGTAAATTTTTACGAAGGAGATTTCGGCAATGTTGCAATAGTACCTAGTGTGTATTTAAACCGCACATCAGGTAGTGACACTATCGATGGTGATGCAGGTCTTCTTATCGACCCTGAGTACGTGGCAATCCACACCTTGAAAGCTGAGTCTAATTCTGAGCTTGAAAATCAAGGAGGCGGCCGACGTGGTTTCTGTGATATAATTGCGGGTCTCGCAGTTCACAGTCCAAAGGCTCATGGTTACTTTAACTAATATTAATTAGGAGAACATAAGACATGGCAGAATTAACTAACAATGAATCAGGTCGCGGTTTTACTCACGTATATACTGCTACCTACGAAGACCTACAAACTATCGGCAATGGTGGTCAAGCTACCATCGCAACCATCCCTGCGGGTGGTGCTGTTGAGTGTGTAGGAGTTTATGAATCCGAAGCGTTCGTTGGTACAACCTCTTTGGTTATCGATGTAGGAACTTCTTCAGGAGATCCTGATGAGTTTATCAATGCTCTTGATGTTGATGGTATGAGCGCTCCTGTTTTCAATACAGGGGATGCCTTCACGGGTGCTCAATCTCAACCTGTTGGTGGAACAAATAGTGCAACATCAGTGCTTTTAGAAGTTACCGATGCCGCTATTGCATCAGCTACCGCCGGAAAGATTGTCATTGGTCTACGTATCGTTGACCTCGGACAATTTGCTTAACAGCATTTAGGAATATGGGAGTGACCTATAGAACGGGTCACTCCCTTTTCTGACTTAATTTATTATGGCAAATATACTTCTACCAAAATGGAGCGGAGGAAATGGTTCACAGTTTATGAAGAACTTGGATCGTTATTTACGATATGAAGTGGATTTAGAAAAGCATGAAGCATCATTGCGTGAGCAGATGATACGCAAGGAGAACAAAGAAATGGGTGTGGCTAAGACAGATGGTCTAGGTCAACTCAAGGGAACAATACCGGCAAGAGAATACTTTCGTTGGCATCAATCACATCGTGGTTGTTGGAATGATAAATCATTTGTGAAAGAATTTTTTAGAGACAATCCATCATTTAGAGCTAAGACTTTAGCATGAGACAAGTATCAATAAGCACAATGCTTTCCAATCTCAAGCACACGATTGGGGTAGATAGCTTATTGTCGGATGAGCAAAATGCGGCTATCCGTAGTTTTAATCGCTTTGGAAGATTAGCATGGGAACGCACTAGATGGCCTGATACTATTCGCTTAGAGCAGAAGACACCTGACTTGCAAGTACGCAATGTAAGTGTAGGTAATGGTGGAACAGGTTATACATCAGCACCAACAGTATCATTCACAGGAGGTGGAGGCTCAGGAACAACTGCTACTGCGACAATCGACTCAGAGGGTCGTGTAAATGGTGTGGCAGTGACTGCACATGGCACAGGATACACTTCTGCACCAACAGTCGTATTTACTTCATCAAGTGGAAGTGGAGCAACCGCATCATCAACTGTGATGAATGTGTTAGAGTTTAGTAATACTATAGGTGAGGTTTTGCGTGTTACAAATAATGATCCCTATGATACAGGATTTGCAGATGAAGTAGCATATCGTGTAGAATTTTCTTCAAGTTCTGATACAGATTTTGGTCAGATTACATTGGTTGATCGTTCAAGCACAAAACCTGTATTTGTTTTATATCGCGCACCATTTACTGACTATATATCTACTAGTACAGACTTCCCTTATATATTTAGCGAGTATGCCACATACGGAGCATACGGGGATTGGCTAACCGCAGATGGCCAAGCAGAAAAAGGACAGGTCGCATTTCAACAGGCTGAATCACTTATAACGATGGAGCTAGATAAACTAGAGCGTCAGCAAGGTCAGCAGAACTTTATACAATTCGTAACTTACGGAACAACATACTCAACCAATATTTAAAATGGCAAACGAATACAGAGGATTAGGACTAAACGGAGGGAAGTACATCAATGATACTGCCGCACATGAAGGAGACTTTTTTTGCATCACGGCAACTGAAGATACAGTCTTAGCAAGTGTTACAAGTAACATTGATAATATCGCAGACCTATGCACAGGACAAGACGCAACCACATTATCTGCTAACACAGCAATTTATGGACGCATTACTTCAGTTACTTTAACAAGTGGTGCGATTATAGCATACAAGATGTAAAATGCTTGGAACTGATCTATCATTAAGCGTAGGTAGACCCTCGACTGCAAATGGAATACCTTCATCAGGTGGTGGTGGTGCATTCACGAACACCTACGCAGTAGAATTTGATGGTACGGATGAATTTATGACCACAGGTTACACTTTCGCAGGTTCTACCTTCTCAGCTTCTATGTGGGTCAAGCCGACACTTGGAGGAGCTAATAGGTGGATTGGTGACTCTACGACAGGTTTGACGGGAATGCGTTTAGACTTCGGTAATAAAGGGACTAATTGGTTCGTAAGACTAGGTGCAGGGCAATCTACGAGAAAGACTGTAAGTGCAGCAGCAGTCAATGACGGGGCTTGGCATCATATGGTGCTGACCATTAATGGCACATCTGTTAAGATTTATGTAGATGGTTCGACCACGGGTGGAGATGTATGGACAGCAGGTTCTCCTCTTTCAGCAGGATCAAATACAGTCATGGTAGGCAGAGGTACAGGTTTGTATGACGGACTGATGGATGAGGTGGCGTTTTGGGATGTAGAGCTTTCATCTTCTGATGTTACCACGCTCTATAGTGGTGGTGCAGTAAGTGACATTTCGTCTGTTGGAAATAGCGGAGCCGGGCCTTTTGCTTTTTGGAGAATGGGTGATAATGACGGAGGGACAGGTACTACGATAACTAATCTAGGATCAGGAGGATCTACTAACAACGGTTCATTTCCTAACGGTATTACTTTTGAATCAACTGACATACCCTCTTAATAACTATGAGAAACTATGTAATCATTGAAGCATCGGAAGTAAGTTCCGTTGATTTTGACCAAGTCCTAGAATCGGCAGAAACTTTAAGATTCTCGCTAGACGGTACTAAGACCTTCGTAAAGTTTGAGGGTGACACACCTTCGTTCCTAGAAGGTAAAACCGCCAACACGCATTCCGAGATGCTTGAGATCTTAGCAGGCGAGGAGTGGACAGACCCTGACGCGAATCCTTAATAAATTATGAGCGACTTACAAAACCAAACACCCGCCAACACCTACAAGGGCTTGCTCCAAGTCGGAGATTATACGAATGGAGTAAATCCCACTAGCAAGTATGTATCGGACGGGGAAGGTACTAATTCAGCCCTATCGTTATCAACCACAAAGGTGGGTATTGGGACTGATAATCCGAGTCAGGAATTGGAAGTAAATGGTGATATTGTAGCAACAACATTAACCACAAGTGGAGTGGCAACAGTGGGATCAGTTTCCACAAGTGGAGCAGTTACAGCGGCATCAGTTACAGCAAGTGGAGCAGTTACAGCGAGTGGAGCAGTTACAGGAGGATCAGTAACAGCAAGTGGAGCAGTTACAGGAGGATCAGTTTCTACAAATGGAGCAGTAACAGCGGGTTCAATTGATGTGAGTGGTAATGTGATTGCAGACGAGTATGCTCTCGATGGAGTAGGCTCAAGCACTTCTGCGGTAGCTATTCATGCACCCATAACTAATGAACTTGCAATACGCACGAATTCAAATGAGCGAGTAAGAATCGACAGCAGTGGCAAAGTAGGAATTGCTACCGATCCATCAACAGCAAATCTAGAAGTTAAGGGTACAGAAGCATTTCGATGTATAGGCACAGATGGGAATGACAAGCTTAGAGTTTATACAGCAGATAATGGGGCAGTTTTAGGTATTGGTTCAGATGTTAGCTCAACCGATTTAATCCGACTTGATGCACGACCTTCATCACCTAATCATTCGTGGTTTAATTCAGGAAATCTAGGCATAGGAACAGAAACTTTTGGTACAGACAGTGGAAATCAGCAGACTAAATATGTCTTAGGCATGAAAGTAGTTGGGAATCCTCCTGCTACTAGTCCGGCTGATATAATTCAGTTGTACGCTGAAGACGTTAGTAGTTCTGCGGAACTTAGGGTTCGTGATGAACTAGGTAATGTTAAAACTCTTTCACCACACGCAAAAGATGCCCCTACTTCTTTATATGATAGACCACCGGGCGTGGAAGAAATGCATCGAAGTGCCAATCATTATTTAGGAACTATTATTTTTACAAATGTGGATAGGCGAAACGCACTTATGCAGAAACAATTAAACGGTGAGGAGTTACCTGAAGATCGTACATTTACAGTTACAGAAACATTTGCTGAGTATAACGCTCGTACAGGTGCTGACTTACAAGTGGAAGATTGGGATGCGAATCAACAAGCTATGGTAGATGCTGATGAATCCTATATTAAAAAGCCGAAACCTGAGTGGTTGAGCTAATTCATGGCAACTGAAGTAGGAGAGAATGTACAGGTCAAAGCAAACTTGGCATTCATGGCAAAAGTCATTGCCATTGTTGGAACTGCTGTATGGGGGTATTCGGTTATTTGGAATAAAATTAACGAACTCGACAATAGCTTGGGGCGAGTGCAACACGAAGGCACTTTGCTTGGGGATCTATCTGCTAGGATGATGCACTTAGAGAAATTCGCAGAGCAAGCAAAAGCAGATCTCGATCATTTAGTTGAGATGCAAGATTCTCCGATTACCTCTGATTATCAACAGTTCGAGCGACTTAATTATTTAGAAAAGGAGTTAGATAGACTCCGAGATAAAGTGGAGGAGTGAGATGGAGATTTCACATTATATGTTTGCGGGAGTTGGCGTTGCCATATCAATCCTTGCATTCTTCATCAAGCGTAACAAGTGGGAGATTGATGACATGAAGGAGCGTCTCCGTCAGATCGAGATTAGCGATGCTGGTCAATCCAAGGATATCGAACATCTGACCAAACTCTCCGAAGACCGTAGGCGGGATATACAGAAACTATTTGAGAAACTAGATGCTAAATAATGTTCGAGCTACTTACACTATTTTTGACGGGTGGAGGATCAGCCGCAATGGGCAGTATCCTCAAGGGCGTGTTTGGAATGCTCACAGATTCAAGGCAACAGAAGTATGAGATCGAAATGGCGAGAGAGGCTCGGAATAACGAGTTTGCAATTAAGTTTCAGGAAAGTCTCAACAGTGGTGATGGGGGTGCTTTTACTCGCGCAACTCGTAGGATGCTCGCGCTCATTGGGATGGGTACAATCTCATTCGTCACGTGCATCACAGCAATTTATCCATCAGTCCCACTCCTTAGTACTACAAACATCACAGGAGAAGGAAAATCAGAGATTCTTTTCGGACTCCTCAGTTTTCCAACAGAGCAAGCCAATTTGGTCGTCACCACCGGCCACCTCTGCCTCTTCCAAACATCAGTCGTGTTGCCGATGATTGTCGGATTTTACTTCACACCGGGAGGGCGTAGATAATGCTTGATCGCGTCTCAGTAGCAGGCATGAGCGGAACTGCCGCAACCTTTGGATTGTCCACGATAGATACATTCTTAGGAATTGCAGTAGGGGCAGTAACGCTAGTGTATATGAGTATTAAACTGTATCAGGAGTTAAAGAAGTGAGTAGATACAGATCATATGGTAGACTAGACGATCCATTCGTGACAGAAGGAGATACCTTCTTTTTGCGAATGAATGCCCGTCTGCGACCTAATCAATTGAAACCCGGTGAGGTAGCTCTATCGAAGAATGGTCGCATGAATGATGATGGGACATGGCAACCACGCAAGGGATTATCGACTCTATTCGGATCGATCACATCGGGAACAGATGCGATCCGTTTGCCCTATATTATTTTATCCGCATCTCGGTCAAATGACACAGGTAGTGGTATAGTCACCGTAGTCTTGGACGAAACCCCTAGCCTGTCTTTCATCGTTGGTGACAATATCACGATTGATGGGTTAAATTTCACAGGA
>Ga0181377_1000335_pt1 | contig 18091 bp, 6 predicted proteins | sample LowvirmetaG_9_FD_130160 | JGI IMG/M metagenome (GOLD analysis project Ga0181377, IMG submission 130160) | Marine viral communities from the Subarctic Pacific Ocean - Lowphox_13 viral metaG | ecosystem: Environmental > Aquatic > Marine > Oceanic | place: Subarctic Pacific Ocean | collected 2015-12-10
ATACCTTGTGTATTTGGACCATATGAACTATTTGCAAAGTCTCCATCTCCATCACAATTAAATGAAGTCCAAAATGATTCTATATTATCTGATATAATTCCACCGGAAGCTGTTATAGGACCAGCAACTTCTAAACTTGTTGCTTGTGATGTATCTCCCACTAAAGCACTAAATGAGCCTGTTAACCCTTGAACTGTTCCACTTGAACTTATATTACCTGAGGATGTTATGTTTCCTACTATATCAAATGTATCATTGCTACTATTTCCTAAAGAAGTTGCCCCAGAGTTTACAATTTCAGAACAATTAATTCCTTCAAAAACAACATCAGCATTTGTATCTAAATCCTGATCAATTGCTTTTACTGATGATAAGCTACTTATCTCTGAATCCATTAATGCACCCGCTGCTGTTACGTTTGCTGTGTCTGTTACATCAGCATTTGTTTCAATTGTATCTAATTTAGTTCCATCTGTTGCTACATCTCTTCCGTCAAATGTACTGTTAGTAGTAATAGCTCCTGTCATTGCCCCTCCAGTTTTAGCTAAAGCGTTGTCTGCTCTTACTCCTTGAGCTGCTGTTGCATAATCAGAAGAATCAAATGCTTTAACTTGAGCTAAATTAGTTACTTCTGAATCCATTAAAGCTCCTGCTGAAGTTACATTAGAAGTGTTTGCAGTTAATTTAGCAGTGTTAGTTGCAACGTCTGAAGCTATAGATGAACTTAAAGAAGTTGATGAGCCTGAAATTGTTGCAGCTGTTATACTTTTAATCAAAGCAAGAGATGCTATCTCTGAATCCATTAAAGCCCCTGCTGCTGCTACTGAAGTAGCTGAAAGAGAACCTGAAATTGTTGCGGCCGTTAATCCTTTAATTAGGGCTAAAGAGGTTACTTCAGAATCCATTAAAGCACCTGCTGCAGCTACTGTTGTAGAGTCTGTTACATCTGCACTAGTTGATATACCGTCTAATTTTGTTTTGTCACCATTAGCGAAAGCTCCTTCTGATGGTTTAGATTGTAAATTAGAAATAGTTACACCTTTAACACCAGCTAAATCGGTCATTTCCGAATCCATTAAAGCCCCTGCTGCTGCTACTGAAGTGGCAGAAATAGAACCTGAAATCGTAGCTGCTGTTAGGCCTTTTATTAAAGCAAGAGATGTTACTTCTGTATCCATTAAAGCGCCTGCTGAAGTTACGTTTGAGGTGTTTGCTGTTGCCTTAGCTGTGTTAGTTGCTACATCACTTGCAATTGAAGAACTTAAAGAATTTGACGAACCAGATATGGTTGCTGCTGTTAATCCTTTTATTAAAGCAAGAGATGTTACTTCCGAATCCATTAAAGCACCTGCTGAGGTTACATTAGAAGTATTTGCTGTTGCTTTAGCAGTATTGGTTGCTACATCACTTGCAATTGATGAACTTAAAGATGTAAATGAACCAGATACAGTTGCTGAACTAAATGATGTTACTCCTGTTAATCCTGATCCGTCTCCATAAAATTTATTTCCATAAACATCACCACTTGCACTTACAGAACTTGCAGAAATATGTCCAATAAATCTTGCTTCTCCTGCTAACATTCCTGTAGTGGATGGATCAGCTGCGCCCGCTAATACTAATAAATTATCAGTACTACCAACATTAAATTCTAAAAATTGATGTGTTATAGTACCAATATGGGGAGGGGCTGAACCATTTACTCCACCAAATAAATTTAAACCATGAGTTGTACTATTAGAAGCTCTTAAATTTACTGTTCCTTGAGTTGTAAAATCTAAATTTCCTAATGTAGAAGTTCCAGCATTAATACTATCTACATTGTCTAAATTTTTTACAGATAAATTTCCACTTGCACTTATATTACCTGAGGCTGTTATATTCCCTGCTATATCTACTCTAGCTACTTCTGTTGTATCACCGTAAAAAGTAGTAAATCCTGCATTTCCTGGTAAGAATCTAATTTCATCTATAAGTGCTGTACCTGATTGACCTACTTCAATTATATCATCAGCTTTTCGTAATAATTTTCTTAAATGGGTACCCGTAGAATCTAAAGTATATATGGCTTTATTTTCAGGTATTACAATAGCAGCGTCTGTTACAATGTCTGAAGATCCATTAAATCTACCAAAACCAGTTTGTATTCCACCACTTGCACTTATATTACCTGAGGCTGTTATATGACCATTGAAAAATTGAGTATCATTTATAGCATCACCAAAGAGGTTAGAGCCTTCAGTTTGAATAGTTGAAGAAGTTATAAAAGATGATGTAAGATGAGTCACATTTAAAGATGCAGCAGTTATTCCTCCAAAAGTTACATTTGATGTAGTTGTTAATCCTTGATTAATTGCTTTAACTGCTGCTAAATCAGAAAGCTCTGAATCCATTAATGCACCCGCACTAGTTACGTTTGAAGTGTTTGCAGTTAATTTTGCTGTGTTAGTTGCTACATCACTTGCGACCGATGAACTTAAAGAATTTGACGAACCAGATATGGTTGCAGCTGTTAGGCTCTTAATTAGTGCTAAAGATGTTACTTCCGAATCCATCAATGCACCTGCTGAAGTTACATTTGATGTGTTTGCTGTTGCCTTAGCTGTATTTGTTGCTACATCTGAAGCTATTGACGAACTTAAGGAATTTGATGAACCTGAAATTGTTGCGGCCGTTAATCCTTTTATTAAAGCAAGAGATGTTACCTCTGAATCCATCAATGCACCTGCACTAGTTACATTGGAAGTGTTTGCTGTAAGTTTAGCTGTGTTAGTTGCTACATCTGAAGCTACTGACGAGCTTAAGGAATTTGATGAACCAGATATGGTTGCTGCTGTTAGACCTTTAATTAGTGCTAAGGAAGTTACTTCCGAATCCATCAATGCACCTGCTGAAGTTACATTAGAAGTATTTGCTGTTGCTTTAGCAGTATTTGTTGCTACATCTGAAGCTATTGACGAGCTTAAAGAATTTGACGAACCAGATATGGTTGCAGCTGTTATGCTTTTGATTAGTGCTAAAGAAGTTACTTCCGAATCCATTAAAGCACCCGCACTAGTTACATTTGAGGTGTTTGCTGTTGCTTTAGCATCATTAGCCGTTACTCTAGTACTAAATGAAGCACTTGCTGCTGTAAATGAACCAGACACAGTTGCTGAACTAAATGTTGTTACTCCTGATAAACTAGAACCATCTCCTATAAAAACATTTGCTGTTATAGTGCCACTTGCACTTATATTACCTGAGGCTGTTATGTGATTTAATACAGCGTTGGATCCGCTGACTACTACTTTTTTCCAATTTGGCATATCTTTGTTTTATTATGGTTGGCTACTCAATGTGAGTCCACTTCCCGTTAGGGCCTATAATTTATTATAAATATATAAAAAATATTATTTCTTGGCTTTTTCTGCCTCTGCCTTCATAACTTTTTGTAATTCTTTTTCTTTTTTAGCTGTTGATTTTTTAATATCATTTTCTACTTTAACTTGTAGTGCAGCTAAATCTTTAGCATTTTTTCCTGTGATTGTTACTAAGTCAAGACCTTGACGCATAACTGTCCATTCTTGTGGTGTATACATAACTTATTTATTTTATTTTATTATAACCTGTTTGTAGTTTATGTACAAGATTATACAAAACATCTAATACAGAGCCACTAAAATTTGAATTTTTTATTGATTGAAGTAAAATCGCTATCTCGTCTTGTGACAGGGATAGCGATATTTGGTCTTTTGGAATATTTAATAATTCTTTTTCTTGTTTAGCTTCTTCTTTTTTTTGATCTTTTATATTTATCTTATTGTACTTAAACATAACCTTATTTATTAATTTTTTTAACATTTATACACTATGCATAAATATAAATTTCATTTGATTCAATTCTAATATTACCATTATGGTCAACTTTTGCTGTTGCAGCATCTGATTCACTTCCTTCAAATACACCTGCTACATAATATCCTGCTGTACCAGCACCAAAATTAGTAGTATTATTGGCAGCTACAGCTGTTGTAGAAACTGCTAATCTACCATCAGCACCTCCTCCTCCATTGTAACTATGATCCCAAATTAATGCTTTACCTGTATTATTTGTACCAGTTGTACCACCAAATATAATACCTACATCTTTTGAATTTGATCCTGAATTAAGTAATATAAATTGATCTTTAACTACAGTATTTGTAGTGTTAAGAGTTGTTACGGTACCTTGAACTTCTAAATTTCCAGTAGATGTTATATTAGCAAAAGTTACACTATCACCTGTAGCTAATCCTTGGTCGATTGCTTTTACTGATGCTAAATCAGTAAGCTCTGAATCCATTAAAGCACCAGCACTAGTTACGTTTGAGGTGTTTGCAGTTAACTTAGCTGTGTTAGTTGCTACATCTGAAGCTACTGACGAGCTTAAAGAAGTTGACGAACCAGATATAGTTGCTGCAGTTATACTTTTAATTAAAGCAAGAGATGTTACTTCCGAATCCATTAAAGCACCCGCACTAGTTACGTTTGAGGTATTTGCAGTTAATTTTGCTGTGTTAGTTGCAACATCACTTGCGACTGATGAGCTTAAAGAAGTAAATGAACCTGAAATTGTTTCACCTATGTCAGAAATATTTACATTAGTTAATAATCCACCATTTCCAATAAACTGTTTAGCTGTAATATTTCTACTTGAACTTATATGACCTGAGGCTGTTATGTTACCATTAAAACGATGTAAGTCAGTTACAGCATCTCCAAAAGTAGAATTACCTGTTACTTCTATAGCACCAAATGTAACATCTGCTGTCGTAACTAAAGATTGATTAATTGCTTTTACCGATGCTAAATCAGATAATTCTGAATCCATCAATGCACCCGCTGCTGCTACTGAAGTAGATGAAATGGAACCTGAAATTGTTGCTGCGGTTAATCCTTTAATTAATGCAAGGGATGTTACTTCCGAATCCATTAAAGCGCCTGCTGATGCTACTGAAGTAGCTGAAATAGCACCTGATATTGTAGTTGCTGCTGTTCTTACTACACCTAAACTAACATTAGCATGGCTTATTCTTTTTTCTGTACCATTATCTGAAATTATAAATTCATCTTGGGTAGCATGAGGAACATCGGATAATTCATTTAAAGCATCAATGTCAAAAGAATCTGCTGCTACACCAGTTAACTGGGAACCATCACCAACAAAAACAGATGCACTAATATAACCACTTGAACTTATATTACTTGAAGCTGTTACAGGTAAATTTAATTCTATTTCTAAGGATTTAAATGCTGCTGCAACTACATTATTAGCTTCAATAGATACTGTGTCTGAACCAAATTGTAATCCTGTGTCTGCATCTCCTGTATGACTAACTAAGATATCTGCATTTAATGTTCTTGCTGTAATAGTTCCACTTGCACTTATATCTCCTGAGGCTGTTACGTTACCTGTAATATTAATATCATCTGATATAGCATTACCTAATGTAACATCACCTGTTGCTGTAAGGTTTGCGAACTCTACATTATCACCTGTAGTTAATCCTTGGTCAATTGCTTTTACTGATGCTAAATCAGTAAGTTCTGAATCCATTAATGCACCTGCTGCTGCTACTGAAGTGGCAGAAATAGAACCTGAAATTGTTGCGGCCGTTAATCCTTTAATTAATGCTAAAGATGTTACCTCTGAATCCATCAATGCACCTGCTGAAGTTACATTTGATGTGTTTGCTGTTACTTTAGCTGTGTTAGTTGCAACATCACTTGCGACTGATGAGCTTAAAGAAGTAAATGAACCTGAAATTGTTGCAGCTGTTATGCTTTTAATTAATGCCAAAGAAGTTACTTCTGAATCCATTAATGCACCAGCTGACGCTACTGAAGTAGCTGAAAGAGAACCAGATATAGTTGCTGCGGTTAATCCTTTAATTAAAGCTAAGGAAGTTACCTCTGAATCCATTAAGGCTCCAGCTGTTGTTACAGCTGCAGCTGCTAAGTTAGTTATGCCTGCACCGTTTCCATTATATCGTGCCTGTATTGATGATGCTGTTATTTGATTAAGCTCGGCATTTGATCCCGAGACTATGACCTTTTTCCATTCTGCCATTGTTGTATTTTTTTATTATTTATTATACATATATTTATTTTAAAGACCCATGTAAAAAGCTGAAGAAGAATATACTAACCCCCCTGTTATTGCTGTGGGTAAAGCATTTAATGCTCCAAATCTTAAAACACCATCTTTTGTCATTTGTAGTTTTTCATCTTGACCATTACTATTTGCTATTTTTATTAAAAAAGGTGAATCTTCAGTTCCTGATTTTAATGTTATAACTGTTTTAGAAAATGAACCTGTAGATCCTATTATATTTTTACTTGCACTTATAATTGATGATGTTATAGGTGCAGATAAAGTTATACTTGAACCTTTTATTTCTGTAGGGGTATTTTCGTTAGATACTTGTACAACATCACTGTCGTTTATTCCTAAAATATTATGTGTAGTTCCTCCGGTTTTTTTACCTTGAATAAATTTATTATTTACATTTAGTTTTAAAAATTCATTTAATTTTACATTACCCGAGGCTGTTATATTACCTATAAATGTATGTGTATCTAAAATTTCATCCCCAAATTTGGTTGAACCACTTGAAAATATTATTGAAGAAGTTACTATTGAAGATGTTATAGATAATGTACTTACAGTAGTAGCTTTTAAATGTTTTACTGTTAAAATATTTGTTATAGTTGCATCAGAAGCAGTAATTTGGTTTCCTATTATATTTCTACTTGAACTTATATTACCTGAAGATGTTACATTTGCAAATGTTATATTACTACCTGTTGTTGCAAAACCAGATAAATCTTGATCTCCTGTGTTTGTTCCACTTAAATTTGAACCTACTATTGTTCCACTTGCACTTATAATTGAGGCTGTTGTTGGTGCAGATAAATTTATATTTGATCCTGCGATAAGTGTGGCATTAGGTGTAGTACTATCCCCAAATTGATATGTTTCTATACCATTTACTATTGCTCTTAAAATAACTGGATTTGCAGGACTTTGAAATTCTAATATATTATCACCAGTTGCAATAAAATTATTTGCAACTATATTTCCACTTGCACTTATATTACCTGAGGCTGTTATATGACCTTTAGATGTATCAAAAATTATAGTATCTGTCCCCCCATAAAAATCTCCTAATGTTGGGTGCTTACTACCACTAAAACCAAATCTTATAGTGTGTGGATCTGTATTTGCTATATTATTAGCACCAGGAAGACTACCACTACCCATCAATATATAAGATCCTATTTGAACACTATCTCCCTTAACGCTGTATATTTTAGTAGCACCTTGACTATATAATTCTACTTCGTGTGCTCCACCAAATTGAGTTCTTCCTGATCCCTGAACTCCTGCTGTGAAAGTACCTAGTACTATTGGGTCTATAATTGGTACATCATTAGCATTAAGTAATCGGGCATCACCCCCTTCATTTTTTACACCTAAATTTGTATCTGAATCAAAATCAACAAGACGTAATGTAAGTGGACTGTTACCTTCTAAATAACTAAAAGCACCTGATACTGCAGTTATACTGCTTGCTGTTATTGTTCCACTTGCACTTATATTACCTGAAGCAGTTATATTTAAACCACCAAGTAAGCTATTTCCATTTAAATTTATGTCTTGAGTGGCTGTATGATTTCCTAAATTATCCCCACTTGCTTCTGCAGCTGCTAGTGAAGCTGAAGTGAAAATTCCACCGCCTATACTAATTTGACTTCCATAAACAATACCACTAGCGCTTATTTCTCCTGACGCGGTTATATGCTGGAAACTTACGTTATCTCCTAAAAAATCTCTACCACCCGCAATACCAGCTGCTGATATAGTTACTGTAGGAGTATCTTGTTGAGATATATTTACTATATTTCCTGTATTATTGTCAGTAATTGTTATAGAATTATCCCTAGAGGATACTTCCGTAGTATTAGTGGAAATATTTAGGTTAGTAGCCATATTAATTATTAAACTGTTACCTCTTTATTAAGCTTTATTTTTCCTTCTATTAACCTGGTAACATAACTACCACTTACTACTTCTAAATCATACTTAGCTTCATTAAAATCAAAAGCTGATGAAGAAGCTGCGGATATAAATACTCCTATACTACCTGAAGAAAGTGGATTAGTTCCATTTGACCCCGAAAAATTTAAACCGGTGCCATCAGAATCTAAAGAAGATGATAAAGATGCATATAAAGTGCTGTCTGAACCAAAACCCGATCTAATTTGCATTCGAGCTTGGTAATTTGTTAGATCGACTCTATTTCCATCACCATCTCTCCATACTATTTCAAAATCTGTGGTTGCTCCTTGTTCTATAACGAAGCTGTATCTGCCTGCTGCCATAATATTTTGTTTATAAATATGAAAAAATTATAGGGGGCCTAAATAAAAACTAATAAGTTTTTACTTTGTTATCCACAATGATAGGTACAACCTACTAATTTCATTTTATAAGTTTGTCCATCATGTATAACGTCTGTTGTGTCCGAAGAGAAGTCACAATCTTGTGTAATTTTAGCTACTGTGTAATTATGTAGTAAATCGTCATCTTGTTTCATTCCTAATCCTTCTATTGCAGATGTTGTAATGTAATCTCCGTTTTCTAAATTACCATTTATATTACAAACCATTATAGCACCTTCACCAACTGAGTTGATTATTAATTTATTATTTGTTTCTACTTTGTCAAATGTTACAAGATTTCCAAATTTATTTTCTCTAGTACTATTTTCATCTTCAGCATTTGATATTACGCCAAATACTTTTTTATCATTTATTTGGGTAGATAATGCTACTTTAGGTAATGCCTCATTAATTGTTGGAATATTTTCTGCTACATCATTATTTGCGTTATGATAAGTTCCTGTAGATACTACTATATATCCAACTTTGTTATTATAATCTGATATTTGACCTATAGAAGGTAAATTATAGTGTTGGCCTGTAAACGTGTTAAGATGACCCGTAGAAGTTACTTTAAATACTTTATTGGCAGTTGAATTACCAGTTGGTAGATGTGAAAACATTAAAAAACCATTAATAAAGGCTACATCATAATATTCTTCAGTATTATTATCTACAAATCTTATACCACCACCATTTGTTGCATCAGTACTATCATCTCCTTCAAAATCTGATTTAAGTAATATAAGAGGTTTTGCGCCATTTGTAGTAGATTCTAATGGAGATGCTTCTCCTAATGAACCTGTTCCTATTATTAAATTACCACTTTTAGCAAAACGAGCTCGTTCCGCACTACCATCTAACGTAAATGATACGTAAGCACCACCTGCCGAACTACCTATTTCAAGAGCATGATGTGCATCTACATCTGTTGGTGCACCATGACATCTAAGGTGGAAATTATTACTTGCGGCCGATAATTTAAGAGCTGATGATGGTCTTGTAGTTGCTGAATTATCATCACTTGAATTATTTATGAGAATAGCTACATCATCACCATCTAAGCTGTCTTTAACTTCAAGTAGTTCACCCGGGGTAGATGTTCCTATACCAACGTTACCATCGTTGTTTAAAAATAATTGTTTGTCATTTTTAGTTCCTGTATCATTACTGTATGTAAATAATTGCATAGTTCCACCTGAAGTTGCATTTGCTGATTTGGTTTCTACTTGAATCTGTGCAATGTCATGTTCGCCTGATGTTGCTTGGAATTTTACATTATTTTTATTTCCATTTCCTGTTCCTAGATCTCTTAATATTAAAGCATCTTGTTCGGCTAGACCTCCTCCTCCTTCCATTAATAAAAATGGATATGAATTATTACCATCTCCTACTATATGTACTGTTGCTTCTGGGTTTGTAGTCTTAAAACCAAATCTACCATCTCCCGTGATAATCATTTTATCAGACGCGACGTTGCCATTTGTAGTAGAAAATATTAAATTACCTGCTCCTTCATCATCGTCTCCAAAAGCAAAAGGTCCAGTAGTATCTACATCATCAACATAAGCTAATCGTATAGAACCAGATGCCCTACTGTTTGCGTCTCCACCTCTAAATTCTAATGCTATTGCTCTTGGGGTAGGGGTAATATCTGCAGAATTAAACCCATCTAATACAAGCATATTTGTTGTTCCTGTAGTTGCTGCTGCTTCTTTTATATGTAAGGCAGCAGTTGGATCCAGAGTTCCTATACCAACTTTACCATTACTATCTATATTAATTCCGTTAGTAGAAGCAATACCATTATCATATACTAAGGCAATAGTGTCTGCGTTTGCTTGATAACCAACTGCTCCTTTTCCACTACCTCCTTCATTAAAATAAACGTATGAGTGTGTGTCTGTACCCGCATTAGAACTGTCTATTTTTACAAATGCTTGTTGACCATCTGTAGATGACTGGAATAAAGCTAATTGAATATCTGAAGAAGTTACATGTAAGGCGCTTGTTGGTGAATCTGTTCCTATACCAACACGACCATTATCAGTTAAAACTAAAGTGTCTGATGGTGTGTCAACATCAATAGAAACTATATTACCTATAAATCCTAATGCATTAGTGTATCCTTTTATATAGAACTTATCATCAGTCCCATCATAAGCTAAATCTACACCTGTACCAGAATTTCCAGCTGTACCAGGGTATGCTTGTGTAATTTGTCTTAGGGCTACTATTGAATCATTACTAGAATCTTTAGATTCTAATAATAAAATTGCATCATTAGTAGCATTGTGTTTAATATGAAGGTCTACTTTTGGGCCAACTGTTCCTATACCAATTTTACCATCACCTCTAATAGCCATAGATATATTTTCAGTTTGATCTGAAGTACTAGCAACTGCAGTATTAGTAAATAAAATACCTCCATCTGGGACCCCAGTATCATTAGCATCTAATTTTTCAAAAACTAAAAAGTCTTTATTTGAAGCATCATAGAAACCTCCTTGACTGTCTACTGTGGAATATTTAATTCTTGCTCCATCGTCACTACCACTATTATTTAAACCACCAGTACTTAAGTTAAATTGAATTTGAGCTGGTTTATTATTTTGTACGCCTCCATACATTGATAATACACTACCTACACTACCTGTTCCAAATGAAGCTATTTTAGTTGTATTACTAGTACCTTCTCCACCATCATTTGGATCTCCTGTGGATATATTAAAACGATCAGTTCCACCACTTTTATTTAATCCTATAGTTAAACCATTTTCTGCAGATATAACTGCACCACCCTTAAATAAAACATCTGATGTTGTACTTGGGGTGTCAGTATTTTTAAATGTTATTATGTCTGCATTATCATTATCATTTCTAATTGCAAAATTTCCTACTAATGATAGTTTTTCTCCTGGTATATTTGTTCCTATACCTATTTTACCACTATTTGCTAAATATAATTGATTTGTATTTGCTGTAGCTAATTGATCACTGTAAGTAAATAAATGTAAATCTCCACCATTGGCTGCATCTAAACCTTGATTTATTGCTTGAATTTGTGCAATAGTATGTTCATCAGCTGTTAATTGAAATTTTATATTATTTTTATTTTCGTCTGCTGTTCCTAGATCTCTTAATATTAAAGCATCTTGTTCATCTATAGCTCCTCCTCCTTCCATTAATAAAAATGGACTTGAATTATCACCAACTCCTACTATGTGTGTTGTTGCTTCAGGTGAATCTGTTCCTACACCTAAATTAGTACCATCAAAATTTAAACTTCCTTCTCCTATAACTGCATCACCTGCTGTATTAGAGGTTAAAACACGATTGTCTGCTGGATTAGTAACAAAGCCTGTAAGTTGTCCACCTGTTATTCCTGTTAATCCTGAACCATCTCCTATAAAACCTCCTGAAGCTGACACTTGGCCTGCTTCGTTTACTCTAAATAATTCATCATTTGATGATGAAACATCTGTGTTTGTTTTTATAACAAATTTAGCATTTGCAGTATTAGCATCACTATCTATATTAATAAAGAATCCATCTTGTGCTGATAATTGAGCAGATCCACTAAATTGAATGTGTGGTGATGTTGCAATAGAATCTGTGTTATTAAGTAATATGTTGTTTGCGGTGTCAGCTGCATTTCTAACCGCTATATCTCCCATTACTTCTAGTTCTGTTCCTGGACTAGTAGTTCCAATACCTACTTTACCAGAACTTTCTAAAATTAAAGTATTAGATGGTGTTCCTGCATCTATTCTAAAAGGAACTGTAGCTGATGTCGCATCTCCTATTTTGAAGGTATCATCTGATTGTATACCTATTTCATATTGACGTGCATCATTAAGGATTTTTATTTGAGCAAGGCCATCTGTTTTTGTTGTTTCTAATTGTATAAAATTATCAGCATCATCTTTAACATGTAATGTTTCACTAGGTGAATCTTCTCCAACACCTAATCTTTCATTTTCCATGTCAATTGTAACAACATCTGTGTTATCATTTCTTCTAAATTTAAACTTACCTACATTATCATTTCTTTTAAAGAAAAAAGAAACAGTAGAAAAACCCATTTTTAATTTGTCTGTTCCATCATCAAATTCTAATTGAGGAAAAACACCATCTGATCTTTCTAAGACAGTTAATCCATCTTTAACATGAAGTTTTGCAGTTGGTGCATTAGTTCCTATACCAACATTACCAGTGTCTCCTTCAATTCTTACATATTCTGTTTCAGAGGCACCACCTTTTAAAATTAAATCATCATCATCTCTAGATGTTTGAAGAACAAAATGAGTATCTTCTGATTCTATAGTAGAATCAGTTCCATCACCTTTAAGAACAAATTTCGATATACGTGCATCTCCATTTATATCTAAAACATAATTAGAATCATTAATGTCTGTTCCTACAGCAAGACTACCTGAAAAGGTAGAAAAAGGACCATTATTAGAAGAAGTCATATGGAAAAATTCACGAATATTTGTGCTTTCTCCTACTCCTATAAATGCTTTTCCTGTGTGAGTTCCAAATACAGCAGAACCACTTCCATGAGTTGATTCTGTTAGTTTTATAGATGAAGTAGTATTTCCACTTACACCATGAATCATTAAATCTGTGTTAGAACCTGAAATAAAAACTACTGGATCAGATGCATGACTAGAATAAGTATGGAGGGTAGATGTTACAGTTTCTGCTGTGTTTCCTATTGATAATTTATTACCTAATTCTAAAGTTGATGTACCTCCTATTTCTAAATTTCCCTCTATTTTAAAATTACCTTCTATACTGGTTGAATTTGTATTTGAACCGTTAGCATGTACACCCGAATTATTTAAAAATAATATTGAGTCAAATAAAGATAAAAAATCTTGGTCTGTAGGTCTATCTCCTGCTTCAAATTTACTTAAAATTATTGATTTATCTGCTTGTGCCATATTTTTGTTTTGTTATAAATATAATTATCCTGTAAATACTACTAAGAACTTAGATCCTTGTCCCGCACTTCCTGATAACCATAAAGATCCTGTTATTGTTGGTTTATTTGTTGGTAAATTTGTTAAATTCATAGACCCAAATGATGCTGTTGATGCATGACTTGCGCTTATATTACCTGAGGCTGTTACATGTTGTGTTGCAGATTGCCCAAGTTTTATACCACCTGCGCCTGTATTGCCAATTGTTAATAATCCAGTGTTGTTGATAATTGTGCCATCTGAATTGTCGTGTTTTATGTTTAATCTACCTGTGTTACCTGATACTAACGCACCAAAGGTTAAAGGTATATTTGCTGTTATTTGAGCTGACCCAGCCGTTACATCCAGAGTAGGGCTAGTAAATGTTAAAGCTTCTACATCACCACTTGCACTTATATTATTTGAGGCTGTTATATTACCTGTAAAAGTATGGAAATCTGATTCTTGGTTTCCTATTATTGCATTTCTATTAACTACTAAATCTAAACTAGCACTTACAACACTAAACAATACTTCAGATGTTGTGGTAACATTTTGATTCATATTGTATAACTCATAATCACCTTGACCTGTGTTTAATGTGTTTGCTAATACTTTACTTGCAGTTATATTACCCGAAGCTGTTATGTGACCTGCTGTTCCATTTATTACTACTGTATTTGTTCCAAATGTAGCTGCTCCCCCTACACTTAAGGTTGAAGTAGCACTTCCTGAAATATTACCCGAAGCTGTTATATTAGAGTCTATTGTTAATGAAAGATCAGATTGACCTATTGTGAATGATGTTGGATTTGGTGATAAAAGATTTGCATCATTAGAATTTAAAATTTGTAAACTTCCTAAATTAATATCATTATTAAAAGTTGTATTTCCTTGGAAATTTATATTTGTTCCACCAATATTAGAAGCAGTAATTTGATTTATTATTAAATTTCCACTTGCACTTATATTACCTGAGGCTGTTATATGACCAGCTTCAGTATTGAATACTATTGAGTCTGTTCCTCCATAAAAATCTCCTAATGTTGGGTGACTACTACCACTAAAACCAAATCTTATAGTATTTGTGTCTGTGTTTGCTACATTATTACCACCAGGAAGACTACCACTACCCATTAACATGTAGGATCCTATTTGAACACCACCTGACTTAATGCTATATATTTTAGTAGCACCTTGACTATATAATTCTACTTCATGTGCCCCACCAAATTGAGTTCTTCCTGATCCTTGAACCCCTACTGTAAAAGTACCGTCTACCATTGGTTCTATAATTGGTACATCATTAGCATTAAGTAATTTAGCATCACCCCCACCTGCTGCCACACCTATATTAAGATCGGTTTCTATTTTAAGAGGATCATTACCACCAAATGTTATAGGACTACCTCCTATTAAATGTGAAAAAGAACCTGTAGTAGATTTTATAAATTGGAATGAACCCGTATGTGCTGTTAATGTATGTCCAATTTTTATACTTGACAAAGCCCCCCCACTTATATTACCTGAGGCTGTTATATTTCCTAATGTTTGTAAAGAACTTGAATATGTTCCTTCAGATGGTTGTCCAACTACACCTGTTAGTCCTGAACCATTTCCGGACATTGATATTGCTGAAATATTACCTGCTACAAATATTCCACTTGAACTTATAGTTCCACTTGAACTTATATTATCATTTATAACAGTAGTACTAGTACCAAATGTACCTACAGCTGCTGTTATTTGGTTTGTTATTAAATTTCCACTTGCACTTACATTAGAAGCAGTTATATCTGTATGGAAAATTGTTGAGCTTGATGATATAAAAGATACATGTTTGTTAACAGAAGAACCACCACTATAAATGTAAAGGTTATCATTTTCTTCTTTAATATTACCTAATGTCCATTTAGTAACTTCTGCTGTATTAAACTCTATAATATGATCTTTTGCTGTATCTGATCTGTCTATAGTTGTTCTTACGTTTGTTCCTTTAAGAAGTATTTTAGCTGAATTTGAACTACTAATAGTAAGTCCACCATCTGATAAGGCTCCTTGTGCGTGGAAAAAATCTGTTGGTGTTCGACCAGCCATACCTACCCCTATCATACCTCTATTACCTGTGTCTTTTGCAAAACCTATTACATTTGATGTACCATCAATTTTAAATTGTAATGTGTTTTTTAAATTAATACCACTAGCAGCTGCAGATGAAGAATGGAAATATTTTATACTTCCCGCATCTATATCATCATATCTTCCAAAATGTATTTGTGACTTTTTTTCATCTGCTGCTATAATTGCAATTGATGCGTCTTGCCCTGATGTGTTATTTTGGAAAATAGCTACATCTGAAGTTCCCGCTTGAGGAGTACCTTCTCCAGCTGTTTTTTGTATTAATAATTTACTACTTGTTATATCGTTTGTTACTGTTAAGTCTCCTGTAAATGTATCTGTTGTATTTAGCAAAAAGTCTGCTAACGAAGAACTTGCTAATGAAGCACTTACACTTGTAAAAGCACCCGAAATATTAGCCGCTATTTGGGCTGAACTACTTAATAATCCTGCACTATTTAATGTATTTATACTATTTAAATTTATAGCTACACTAGAAGATAATGAAGCACTTACACTTGTAAATGCACCCGAAATATTAGCTGATAATGATGTTGAACTGCTTATTAAACCTGAACTGTTTAAAGTCGATATAGCTGATGTGTTAGTACTTATATTACTTGAATTTGTACTTATATTATTTGTATTTGTAGCTACACTAGAAGATAATGAAGCACTTACACTTGTAAATGCACCCGAAATATTAGCTGCTATTTGAGTTGAACTGCTTAATGCACCATTAAATGTACCTGTAAAAGTATTTGATGTAATAGTTCCACTTGAACTTATATTACCTGAGGCTGTTATGTGACCTTTAGGGCCAGAAATAAATAAATTACCTGACACTAATAAATTAGCATCTGGGTTAGCATTTATATGTCCTAGGATACTTACTTTATTACTTTCTAAATATAATAAAGGATGGGTTGCATTTCCTGCTGCTGAGGGATCTATAGCAAATGGATAGTTAGTAGTACTTGTGTCTCTTATTAAGAAAGAATCACTGTATCCCCCTCCTATAGTTTGTAAATTCCAATTAATATCACCATTTTTTAATTGTATAGATGCATTATCAGTGCCGTCCCCTCCTTCAATTATTATTGTAGGACTCTGAGCACTTGAGGCTGTTAAATTACTTTTAATATGCATCATTACATTAGTAGCAGTAGGAGCTGCTGTTCCTATACCAACTGTTCCGTCTATTCTTAAGGTTGAAGGCACATCAGTTGAACCTGTTAAATGTAAGGAACCTGTTATTCCTGAATTTCCATTTCTTTGTCCTGTTGTTTTAAAAGTGTTGGCTGCATTATTTACTATGTCTAAAGCTATCGATGCACTTGTGTTTGCAAAGGCTCCTGAGATATTTGAAGCTATTTGAGCAGAACTACTTAATAATCCAGAACTATTTAAAGTATTTATACTATTTAAATTTGTAGCTATACTAGAAGATAATGAAGCACTAGTTAAAGTAAATGCACCCGAAATATTAGAAGCTATTTGGTTTGAACTACTTAATGCCCCATTAAATATACCTGTAAAAGTATTTGCTGTAATAGTTCCACTTGCACTTATATCACCTGAAGCTGTGATATTTGAATAAATTGTTGTTTGGGTAGTTACGGTGTCTTTACCCATTTCAATTTTAGTAATATCACCATCACTAAATAATTTACCAGTAATAACACCATCTTCATTAAGTGTATCTAATGAAAGTTGATCATCTATAAATATTTGATTAAACGCTCCAAAACCACTCGCACTTATATTACCTGAAGCTGTTATATAGCCTTTTACCTCAAGACTTACTCCATCTGTAATAGGAGATTGTATTGTAACTTTACTGTCTTGGATTATTATTTCACCAGTACTACCACCTGCATTTATAATTATTGCATTTGCACTTGGTGATAAAATTCCTGTGTCTGAATCTCCTCTAAAAGTAATTGATGGTGTAGTGTTACCACCACCGTCCATTATTAGTTTATTTGCTATTAAATTTCCACTAGCACTTATATTACTTGCTGTAATATTTTGAGTTACATTTAAACTTCCATCTAAAGTATCAGTAGTATTTAATAAAAATGAGCCTGAAATTGATTCTGCTGATAAATTGGCAAAACCTTGTGATGTAAATGAGCCCGAAATTGTTGCTGCAGATAAAGTGTTAAAATATTGTGATTGCCACGAACCCGAAATTGTTGGTCTAGATAAAGTATTAAAATATTGTGATTGCCATGAACCTGATATGTCTGCAGCTATTTGATTTGAAGAACTTATTAATGTGTTTCCTAATTCTGATTCTGCTGTTTCTAATCTTGTGCTTATTGAAGCGCTTGTACTTGTAAATGCACCTGAAATGTTTGAAGAAATTTGGTTTGAACTACTTAATGCCCCATTAAATATACCTGTAAAAGAATTTGCACTTATATTTCCTGAGGCTGTTATATGAGATGTAAAATCTGCTCCTGTTTCATCTATTGTTGCTATAACAGTTGCTCTGTCTTTAAATATGTGTTGACCTACTTCATTACCATCAGCAT
>Ga0181377_1000336_pt1 | contig 18082 bp, 22 predicted proteins | sample LowvirmetaG_9_FD_130160 | JGI IMG/M metagenome (GOLD analysis project Ga0181377, IMG submission 130160) | Marine viral communities from the Subarctic Pacific Ocean - Lowphox_13 viral metaG | ecosystem: Environmental > Aquatic > Marine > Oceanic | place: Subarctic Pacific Ocean | collected...
AGGATTGTTTACTGGGTCATTAAAACTGCTGTTTAAATATGTACCGCTTTCTCTATTTTCAAGATATTCTCCATAAGTGGGGTATGATATAAATGTATTAGACGCAGTTGTTGGGTTAGGAATAAATGTAAAATTTTCTAAACCCTCATAGTTGAATGTAGTTGAAACAGGAGTTAAGCCTGTTCCTGGAATATTATTACCATATTCACTGACTGAAGCATTAATTGTCGGAGCGCTTAAAGGGGAAAGTTTAATTGTAGTAACATCTGCTTCTACAAAATCAGGTTGACCTGATAAGTTGGCATTATAAGTGTTTTGATCTGCATCCCATTTAGGAATTTTAGTTTGAGTAATAAAATCAGTAGAACCTGTTTTAAACTTTTCAATGTTAATCTTTTTTGGCTCTGTTTGATCGTCTGTCCAAAATAAAAACTTATCAAGTATATTAATACCTGTAATTAAATAGTCTTGTGAAAAATTTAAAATACCAGCAGTATCTACTAATACAGGGCTAACTTCATTTTTTGTTTGGTCATATTCTGCAATCGCACTAATGCCGTCACTTGCTATGAACCAATATATTCTTTCGTTTATATCATCTCTATAAGATCCAATACAAACAGGATTTGTCATAGCGTCTATATAGCCACCTGTCCAGGTTGCTCCAGTGCCTACTTTTGACCGCAGTTGTATTGTACCCGCAATATTTTGCATAGCCCCAACATCACTCGCGTCGGAGTTTGCTAAGTCTAAATTTAAAGCGTCTCTGTATTCTCCATTCGGAACTAAACGTTCGTCAAGGTCTTTGTTCATTCTCCCTGCTTGGAAAACATGCACAAACTCTGCCATATATTAGTGTTTTATTACTTTGGATTTATTACGCATAACTTGCGTAATCTCCTCAATTTTAATATTTGATAATCTTATTTTAGCATTTCTTTTAGCTGCAGAGGTTTCTCTCTTAAAGCGTGATACTAAATATTCAGGTGTGTTTGCTCTTGTAGATAAAACAGCATAAGCTATATATTTATATAAAGCTTCTTCTGCAAACTTATGCACAACCATTTCTTCGTCAGTGCCAAGGCCGTCTGAGATATATTTTAATGTAACTATTTTCCCAACAAATGAAGAATCAAAGAATATAATCCCTTGTAGTTGATCTATATAAAAGACTCCGTTGGTTTGTGCTTGTTGTGGCGAAAGGCCGTAGCGTCTTCCAAAGTGATTAAAGTAATAACCCCCACCTAACTTGTTATCTAAATTATCTAAGTTATTATTAACTTCATTACGGTTTGTAGATTCAAATCTTTTCTTTGTTTCCGAAGATTGCGCAGATATTATCTCTTGATCTTGTTCGTCAAAAAGATACTCGTAATTATTGTCTTGTAGTATTGGGAATGGATTACTAGTATGCTGAGCAGGGTACACAACGCGTTCTATGCCGCTAGAATCAACCCAAACTAGTTTTACATAGTTTACGTAGTCTTTCGGTAATACGAAGTTTAAATTAGGCCCTATCTCAATTTCAGCAGATTTAACTGAAGGTAGTATATCAAAGCTAAATTCTTGTATTCCACGTTGAGCATGAAAAGCTACATCTGTTCTTTTAACTTTAGGTATAATTTTTTCTTCACCTACATAAGATATAATAAAGTTATTTATAATATCTTTAATGCTAGTAAATTGGTAATTACCATAATCTTCATCCCAACTGTTCCAAACATTATCTGGGCCTAAGTAGTATTGTTCGTCTGTTTGATTTATTAAACCCATATGTTATGCTTTTTCTTGTTGGATAGTTTCTTGCTCTTCTTGATTCATAACTTGATACAAGTTAAGATCTTTTATTAATATGCCTGATAATTCTAATATTTTGATCACAAGCTCTGTTTCATCTGACGGGTGCAATTCAAAGTTAACTGAATTAGCTGCGTCATATAATGGTTCGTTAAATACTATTTGGTAAGCCCATTGAACCTTAGATGGTTTCTTTATATATTGAAACTCTACTTCAGCAACATCTGTTATCTCGCTATTACCATAAACTCTGATTCCATTTGTGTTTGCTACAAATACAGGTCTAACGTTTTTAGGTTTTGTTAATGGGGATGAATTTATATATAAAAACTCGTTAGCGTTAATACGCTCTGCTTCAATGTTTTCTGTAGATGATACACCAAAGGGATTTGTTGTTGTATTTTTGTATACTACTGTTCCTAATCTATATAGGTCAGCTGGCTCGTCAAAAAAGTTTCCTGTACGAGTTGGTTGAGCTACAGTTTCAAATATGTTAATCTTCTCATTAAGTAAATTTAACATGTCCGAATACTCTGTGCTATTACCTGGTATTCTACCAAACTGGTTTATATCGTAAAAGTATTGTTCGAATAAATCTTCTTGCGCTTGGTTAGCAAATAAGTTAAATTCCTGAGCTGTTACATAGCCTCTTTGTTCTTTGTTAAGTATGCCAAGCACTCGCTGGTAAACACTATCCACGCTTATTGCCATTTGTATATTTTTTTATTATTTATAGTAATTAGGCCACCATTATAGCGGCCTAGCTACTATAATTAGTGACTTATTTAAGTCTTTTTAAAATTGTTTTGTAAACTTCCATTCCATCATCAGTCTTAAAGAAAGATGCTAATGCAGAATATGGGTGTTCATCAAAAGGAACTGTCATTAATTTTCTGTTTCCATCGCCATATGTAAATGTACGTTGGTCACCAGAGAGTTTCAATATGCCGGCTTCAACGGCTTTAGCTCCTGTATTTCTTAGCTCAACAGAATCGTCGTTGGCTAACTCCATAAACAAGATAGGATTTCTTTTTGCAAAGATCATCAAATCTCTTTTTAATTCGCTTGAAGATAATGTTGTAACTTTTTCCCCAAACTCAGATCTTAATATCGCTTCCGCGTGATTAATATCCATACTTTTAGCAGCTGTTAAAGCTTCTAATTCGTATTCAATCCAATCTAATTCATTAACTGAATCTTGTACTGGATCTAGTTCTTTATATATACGATCTTTAAAAGGATGGTATATAGATAGTAACTTTTGCAAGGCAACGTTTTCTTTCTTTACAGTTAATGTGCCGTTTCTAAAAGCAATTCTACCTAGTGTTACTTCCCCTTTCTGCTCATCAACAAGTGGTGTTGGTTGATTAGTAGCATAACGAAGTTCACGTGCGTAGCCTAAATCTTTGTCAAAATACAATAAAGGTTTACGTTGGCTATGCTTTGAAGGAATAGTAAATAATAAAGGAGATTTTCCTGTAGCAATATAATAAGTTCTATCTTTAAATTCAAACACCGGTTTAGCTGGTGCTTTTTGAACTGGTGCAGTTTTTGCACTAGTTGGTTGAGGCGCAACCTCGGTTGTTTCTGCTGTAGCTTTTTTAGCCATGATATAATATAATTAAATAATTGATAAAAAGTAATAATTACCCCCGTCAGTACAACGAGGGTAACAATTACATTAATTTACTATGCTGTTGCTTTTTTCAACAATACAAAGTTGTTAGCTCCTTGTACACATAAACATCTTTCTGATAAGAAATGAACGTTCATTGCATCTTCGTCGCTTGTATAGTTTCCGCCAACGGATCCAGTAATCCAAGACTTCATCTTACGATCGTCAGCTTCAGAAGCTCTATAACGGATATGTAAGAATGGTCGTGAAATATTTTTTCCTAATTGCTGATCGTAAACTGTAGAAGTTCCTGCAGGTACGATAACACCTTCAACATCTCCAACTAATCCACGAGTTGTAGAGTCGTTTAGGTATTTCCAGTCAGTCTTATAGAAATCGTAAGATCCTCTACGGAATCCACTAAATCCTAAGTTAAGCGCCATATCTTCAGAGTTGTCAAATACACCGTAAGATGTTCCGTTTGCTCCGTAAGAATTTTGCTGTGCTAACATATTGTCAATACCCAAAGAAGTTGCGCGATCTAAGAAAAGCATGTTTTCTTCAATAGCTCCTTGCTTATCAAGCTCCTGTAAGATAGTGTCAAAATCATCTAATCCACCAGCGGCTCCAAAGTTAGCGTCTGAATAAACAAGACCTCTAGTTTCAAGAGCAGCAAAAAGACCGTCAGAACCTGTAAGTTGTGTTCCACCGCCAAAGTTGTTGTTAGTGTCTGGCACAATAGCAGTTGCAGCTTTTTCAGCTTCAATCATTACCATTTCTAATTGGTCTTCAAAACGAATACGTGCTTCGTGCTCAGACTTTAAGTACCATAAGTAGCCAGATGTTCCAGCTTCAGTAGTAACCTCAACCCATCCAATTTGAGCAGTATCAGAACCGCTTACATTGTATTTATCTCTAAGGATAATTGGCTTGTTGTTAAACTGCTCGAAAGCTGCATCAACAGAAGTACCTGCGTTAGAAGTTCCTTTTGCGTATTCAGAACCATATACAAATACTTTAGCAGCAGCATGAGCTGTGATTGTTGTAGCTGCATAACCTACTACTGTTAATGTAGCATCACCTGTGTTAGGGGAATCCGGTGTAACAGTTTTTACGTAAGCTTTTTCTACAGTTAGTCCATCAGCTGAAGCAACTACGATTGTAGCGCCTGGGCCAATAACATTTCCTTTAGCTGCAGGAATAACAACTGTTGTAGTAGTAGTTAGTACATCTTCATATGCAATGTGTAATCTTCCTTGCTCAGACCATACTACTGTATCTGAAGCCATAGGCATTTCTGCTCCTACCATACGTAAGAATCCAGAGATCGTACGGTTTCCGTAACGCTCTACTTCTTTCTCATATACTTCTGGTAAAAACTGTTGTGTAAAATCTAAATCTGCAAGAGTTAGATAGTTGTCATTAAATAATGTTTGTGTTGGGCGTGGCGTTAAATGATTTAACTGCGCTCCGGCTTCAGTACCTTTAGGTACACCAAACTTGTCGTAGGACATAATTTTTAAGTTTTAAGTTGTTGTTTTATTTTCTTTTAATTCCAAACCTAGGCGAACTAGAAGATTTAATTGACTTAACCGTAAAACCGCCCGGCATACTGACTTTCTCATGAGCGCCTCTTGGGCTCATATCAATATTCTTGGCTTTTTCAACACTGCTTTTCATTGCGTCGGCTTTGCCTTGCTCGTAAAAGTGGTTTGCAATTGCATCTGGATTCATAGCTGTAAATAAAGACTTGTGATAACCTGCTGCGTCATTCATTTCATTTTTATCGTTCAAGAACTTCTTGACCAAATTATTGATGTCGCTTTGAGTGTCTTTAACCTGATCCACATTGTTTACTTTAAACCTAAACTTCTTTTCCCCAACGTTGAAATCAAAACCTTTGAAATCATTAGAAAAAAGCTTTTCTGTTTTGTTTTTAAATGTAGATACTTGTTGTTCAGCTACTTTAGTTGCCTGTTCGTTTTCTTTTTTATAACGGTTAAAAAACTCAACCGCTTTTTGTTGTTCTGGATTTAATTTTGATCCAGCTTTAATTTCTTCGTAATACCTAGTCTTTAATCCGTCTAAGTGATTTTTAGCTTTTGCTAGCTCTTCTTTATGAGCTAACTTTTTTCTGCGTACATCACGATCGTCGTCTAGCTCTTCGTCATAAGCAAAATTATCTTCCATTAAGAAAGAAATTTCTTCAGAGTCCAAATGAGGGCGTGTTGTTTCGTAATATTCTCTTAATAATTGTGTTTCATTTAATGAAGCATAATCTGTATTAAGCTTAACATAATCCTCAAGAGATCCTCCTGTTTCATTTATAAACTCAACTACCTTTTGAATATTCTCAGGTAATTCAATTCCTGCATCAGCTTCTACCAAAGCTTGCTCTACTTGCTCTTCAAGCTCTTCAGCTTGCTCAACAATTTCTTCTTCTGTTATTTCTTGAAGAACGGATTCTTCAGCTTGAACGGGCTCTTCGTTATTTTGGACGGGCTCCCGTACTTCTTCAACCACTTCTTCGCTGCTTGACGTGTCTTGGGGTTGTTCGACAGGAACATCGCCTGCATCTGTTTCTTGCTCTGGAATGGCATCTTCTGTTGGTTTATTTAATTCTGATAAATCAACCTTAATAACGCCGTCCTCAAACGACATAGGTTTTGTTTCTTGCGTGGCAGTTTCTTCAACTACTGGCACCTCTTTTTCTAGTTCTTCTGACATGATAAAATATTATATAATTATTATTATTATTACCTAGGCTCGAAGGAACCTAAGTTAAAATTGCCGCTAAGTATATCGTTTCCGCTGGATTCGAAGTTTTTAGGTGGCAAATCGTTTTGTCTTTGATTTATTAATTCACTTTGTTGTGTTGCTTGTAATTTTGTTCGCTCGTCTTTACGATCTTCTTTTTCTGCTAATTCCTGTTTCTTTCCTGAAACTTCAATACCTTTTAAACGCATATTCATTTCAAATTCTAAAGACATTAATTCTTTCTTTAAAGAAGCTTCTTGTATTAGCTTTTGAGAATCAATTTGAGCTTTAGCTTGCTCTAATGCAATTTTTTGTTGTATTAAAGCCTGTTGTTTTTGAACCTCAGCCTGAGCAGCTACTTGTTGAGCTTGAGCGTTAGCTTCAGCTTGAGCTTGTATATTCTGCTGTTGCATTTGCTGATCTTTTAATTGCTTTTCGTTTCTTCGTATCTTAAGTAATTGATTAGCTAGTTTAAGGTTTTTAATTTCTCTTAAATCAATAGCATCTGATAAATCAATAAGACCACTTTGAACAGCCGCTTGTATATTGTTTTCTAATACAGCTCTTTGTTCATCATCTGGTTGCAATTCAATAAATATACCAAAGTCATATAAGTATAAATCACTCATTTCCTCTAGTACTGCTACATTCTGATTACCTATCTTATGTATAAACGCTTCTTTTGTTGGCGAATATTCTAGTATATCAGATATTCTTAATGATAATCCTTCGCATAAATCTGCAGTTAAAAATAAACTACCTTCTAATATATGTCGTGTTGCTACATTTGAATTTGCTGCCGCAAGCTTTTGTACTCCTACTAATGCTCTAGAATCTGGAGTACTTCCATCTCTAGCCTCATTAAGCCCCGTTACGTCACGGATCATTTGCATGTAGTAATTATAGTTAGCAATTAAGCTTTGCATTTTTTGGCCGCCTGCTCCAGTAGTAATTTCTTGAATAGGTACTTTACCAGGGTTCATATCCCCGTCTTGAGTAAAGGATCTGCCAATTACAGAACCTGTTTGGAAAAACATATTTAATGCTTCCTGCGGGTTGTAATTAGTTCCATTACCTAAATCTACTTCTGCTAAACCATCCGCGTCAAGATAAACTCCGTCTGGAACCATTCTTGACATAACTTGTTGCAGTTTTAAATGCGTAAGCTGAATCATATCCGCAAACCCTGTTATACGGCTTACTATAGATTCTATTCTGCCTCTGTACATTCTGGGAGCTACAATACTATAATTCATTTTGACTTTAGTATAATCGCTTTTAGGGCGTATCATATTTTTAGCTAATTCCCACTTAAGCAATTCTCCACCTAATATTTTTACACCTTCATATATTACTTCTAAAGATTGAGATAATTTAGATATGCCATACTCCTCATAAAGTTCTTCTGGCGGATTAAATTCATCTGTTTTAGGTATTATTTTTGCCGCTCCCGTTGCTGTTTCTTTAACTTTGTATACTTCGTTCGTAAAAGTTTTATAATTAAAGTAAAGAACCTGTACAGTATTTGAATCATCATAATCAGAGTTACTGAGCGTTCTATCGTAAAATCCATTGTTACTAGTGCTTTGTCCTGCAATTTTTTGTAAATCATCATTAGTAAGCCAAGGGAATTCTTTTTTAAGCTCGTTTAAATGAACAGCTTTTACTTCTCCAACATAATATATATCTTCAAAGTAAGGAGAATCTGTGTATGACCAAACTAAATTTACCGGATCAACGTATTCAACAGTTGCTCCTTCAGCTTTACTAAATGTGTTCTTAACCGCTCCAATACCGATGGTCGTTAAATCATAGTTGCATCTGCGTTTAATTAAATCATAATTATTACCGTCTAATAAAACATTTAAAGCTTGCTCTTCCGCTAATTCAACTTGTTGCTTGTAGCTAAGTTGCATATGCAAATCAAGCTCTTCTTTGTTTTTAGGCAAAGCATCTGGATCACTTTCAAATAAATTAACTCCAAATTCTTTTGCAGCAAAATCATTAAGCTCTTTTGTTTGCATATCCCTTATAATAGCCTCCATGTACTTTGTACGTTTTTCAACGCCGTATGGATCTTGCGAATATGCTTTTATATCAAATTGTCTATCTGAAATACCATTAACAACTATATCAACAAACTTAGGTATAATTGGCACTGGTTTCCAGTCTAAATTCAAATAAGATAAATCACCATTAATAGATAATTCATCTTTATACTTCTGTATTCCTTGCTCTCCTCGAGCATATAATCTTAGGTTGTGAAAAGTAGCTTGATTACTTTTGAATCGGCTATTCCCATTATCGGAACTAAACCATTCGTTTTCAATAGCTCTACCAATGGTGTTACCATAATCTTTGGACATTTTCTCGGCATCGCTTGCTATTTGACTCGGAAAATAACTTGTTACAACTGACTCAGCCATATTTTTATTTTTCTATTAGTTTTGATAAACCACCGGAATTGGTGTATTTAGCTATTTTTAAATTTATTTTATTTTTCTCTACTTGTGGCCTCGGATGGTATAAATGTCTGTTGCAAGCCATTATGGCTAAGCCGGAACTAATCGCGGCATCAAACTTTGTTCTTTTATTTATATCAAATCTGGACCATTCATTTAGAGTTGTATTAAAGTACATAGTACCGTAACTCCCGTCTTCTTGCAATCCAACATGCCTATCAATATAACTTTCGATAGCTGCTGCGTGGGCTTGCTTAATATCTTCGCTTGAATTTGGCATACCTCCAATTTCTCTTTCTGTAACTGAAAGCTTATTCCAAACTTTATCAGGTCTATTCATTGAATAACCTCTATATCCTCTTCTTTTAAAATAATACAATAATCTAGGCTTGTTGTTTTCAGCTAATATTGGCATTCCGTAAAATACACATGCCATTAATACATCTTCAAAAAACATTTCAGCGGTTTGAGGTCTAGCTATATATTCTAAAAAGAATGTATTAGCAGGAGCATCTTCCATACTAAACTTAGTTAAGCCGTGCAAAGCTCCTTTTGAACCTTGACCATCTGTTGTACCTGATATGTCATAACTGTCACATCCAAATGCACCCATATGTTCATTGCCTGGGCTTTTTAAACCGTTTTTTATATTTTGTCTATTCTGTAAAGCTAATCCTGGTACCCAGGAAACTTTGAATCGACCACTGGGGTTTGGTGTAAATATTACTGTAGAATCTTTAACTCCATTTGCCCATTGAAAACTACCTGTAGTTAATACATTAGTATTACCAAGATCTTCGTTATAATCTATTTGCTCGTATATTTTTACTAAATTAAATATACTGTTTTTTGTTTCATCTCTAAACGCATGTTCTTCCGTGCGCGGAAACTGTCTGTAAAATTCATTTAAAGCATCCTGGTCTCCTTTTAATCCATCTGCTTCATTATCCCAGTGTTCAATTACACCGACATCTATAACGTCTCCATATGGCCCCAGTACTTCTTCTTTAGGAGTGTTAAACACAGGCATTCCGTATTCGTCTATAAAACCTTCATAATTCCACTCCATTGGCATAAACAAAGAATATAATCCTGACGCGGTTTGGCCATTCCTATTTCTTTTGCTAACGTCAGAATTATTATAAAGTTTTTTAAAGTTATCTCCTCCTTTATCTAAAGCGTTTGACGTTGATCCCATCATACACTTACCGATAATTCTAGAACCTAAACGTAAACACGTTTTTGTTACTCGCCAGTTATTTAATATATTATCTGGCCTTTCCCACTTTCCACTTTCATCGTGTACTAGTAGTCTTAATTTTTCACCATCGTACGAATTGTCCCCCGTGTTTTTCCAGTCAATTGTTGTGTCAAGCCCTTCGAGTGATTCTTTATTTTCTTTGGTTTGAATTGATTTACGGGTAAGTCTTGAGGCGGGTATTCTATAAGCAAGTTCGGTTTTTGGCCTGTCCATACCGTCCTGGATGGGTTTGAAAAAGAACGGGTAGTTGACTGATATTGGTACGACTTTATCTGTGAACATTTTCTTAGCATCGCTTCCAGACTTAGACAAGATACCGTACCGTGCATCTGATGTAATTGTCGCCAAGTTAACGGTTTCTGCTGAAGACATAAAAGAAAATCCGGAACGACGGTTTTTAAGGTAGCACATTCCGTAAGATCGTGAGTCTGCTTTACAAGCTTCCCAAAATATAAAGAATAGTCTGTTTGCTTCCCTAAAGTCTGGCTTCCCAACGTCAATCTTGCTGAACTGCAAGTACATAAAATGAGTGCCAGTAATGTAAGTAGCCATGCCTTTATTATTGAACCAATGGCCTTCGTCTCTTCGCTTGAATTGTTCATCTATATATGGTTCCCACTTATTTTGAAACTCTTCAGGATAATCCCGCCAGTCAAACACGCTTGTTATTGACTTTAGCTCTTTAGGATATTCCTCTGCTGTCCATTTATTTGTGGATTTATTAATTTTATTAGGTTGCTTAGGAAGTGCTATTTTAAGGTTTTGTATATTGTATATTTCACCAATCTGCCCTGTTTTGCTTATAACAACTACATCGTGCTCCTTGTTATAACCATACTCCCACTTTTTAGATTTATTAAGTCTAGCTATAGTATTTGATCTTATTGGCGTTATTACGCTGTATAATGACTGTTCGTACATTACTTAGATCTTTTTTCAGCAAACCCGCTAAAAGCTTTTTTTTCAACTTCTTCCTTTGGTTTGTTATTTAATAAATCTTCTTCTTCTTTAATTCTGTTTAATATTTCAAAAGCATCGAATATAGCGAGCTTTTTTGTAGCAGCAGCATTCTTAAGTCTGTCAGCTGATATATCATCACCTGAGTCAACGATCTTTTCGCCTGCCACTTTTATTAATTCCTCAACTGCTTTATGTCCAGCTTGGATTATATTCTTCTTCGTTTCCTTGATATTCATATTTAATTGTAATTGAATTGGTGGGTACTCGATATACTCTTTGTGAATTAATAATAAACTCGTATTCCGCCCCTGGCCTAAAGCCAATTAAATCTCCAGTTTCTATTGTATGTAAGTCTGGATCTTTTGCATATAAAACTCCAACGCCTTCTTTTTCAAAGTTAATTGAAAACATTTTTGTTTCTCTAACTGGCTTAACAAAATTAAAACCCTTGCAAGCCATCCAACCACAACATCTTTTATAAGCATACACTTGGTCCTCGCTCGCAAAATATATGTTATCTTTATAGTAAGACTTACTGTTTTTTTCGATGCCTCTAATGTCTTTAAAACGTCTAAAAACATTATGATGCACTATTATCTCATCACCTACTTCAATCTCTGTTTCTACTTCAGACGGCACAGCTATAACTTTAGCAACTCTGTTAGAATAATTATGATTATGAAGTTCTGTATTTAAAATAAGTTCTGAGCCTTCTATTTCTTTTTTATTATTATACCTGTCGCCTACTGGTTCTATAATAAAATCATATAAAGCTTTCATTAATATTGCAAATCATATTCAACTGCAATTGCCATGTTCTTATTAAAATCCTTCCACGGCAATAATTCATCTCCTTTTTTTATATATATAGAGTACTTATTTTCTTCTTCTATTATATTAGCTATAGTATGACCACCATACACTTCCTGTCCAACAGCGTAGTGCATGGCGTCATTCTTATAGTCTCTTCCAATACTAATCTTCCGTACTAGACTCATCTTCTTTTATGTCTCCAGTTGAAATATCTACTGATACTTGACCGTAAACATCTTCTAATTTTTTTTGTACCTCAGCTAAAGCTGATTTAGCTGTCTCCATAGAGTGCAATAATTCGTGCTTCTGCGCTTCAACCCCGCCTATTTGTAATTGTAGGTTGTTCATAGCGTTTACTGCTTCTTGCAATTCTTTTAATTCTTCTTGTGTTAATTTTTTTGACATTTGATTAAATTTAATTATTATTACTTATATTATTAATTACGTATTATAGCTAATATCTACTTTTCTTTAGCAAGCTCTTTCGAACCGCCACGCTGTATCAACCGGCCCTGTTACTCTAACAGTGACAAATGGTGAAGCTTGGTAATCTGCTGTGGTATAAACCCACCAAATTAATTGTTGATAAGGTGAAACTAAAGGGCTAGGATTGCCTGTTTCTAAAGTATAAGCCCCTGCTCTGCTTGGAACACTTCCTTTGTTAGTACCTATAAACTGATCTATACCAGTTGTTTGAAGTTCTGTTGGCACTACATTAGACGGTTCAGTACCATATGTATTATCAAAAGGACCGGCATTAACTGTGGTCATACCTGTTGTAGCCACTTTTGTTCCGCTAGAGCTCCCGTGAATTATTTCTAATTTATCCGTTATACCATATGCTGTAAACTGTATCGTTATTACGCCTCCAGAGGCATCCAAGGCTATAGTATTATCTGTTACTCCTGCACCCCCGGGTAAAGCTACTGTATTACAAGGAACCCCTGTATCATCTCTATCTGGCCACCAAACACCGTTTAATATTGCAGACCAATTCATTATTGAATAGCTACAATGTCCGCAACCGTAGTATTAGCCCCTGTTACAATAGTATTAACTATGCAAGGCAAAAAGCTACCGTTTGGAATGTTTTTAAATACTACCGGAGTATTAGGCGAACCCATTAAAGTAACCTCTATATCCCCGCCACTGCCTAAGTACAATGCGCAATTTCTAACGTTTGTAGTTCCTGCTACAACTGGAAATGCGTTTGTTCCAAAGTCTGGTTGATTATTAAATTGTCCCATTATTTATTTTTGTTATTTATTATTGATTTTCCTTTTTCCCAAGATCTTCCTACAAAATAAGCACCATAAACGGTAACTAATAAAGTTTGAAATATTGGTATATATTCTTCTGCTATTACAAATTCTCCAACGTTACCGTCAAAAAACGCGCAAATAGTAAATATAACCGTTAAGTATATAAGCACCATAGGGCGAATATTTTTAGACAAGAAAGAATCAGATTGCATATCCGACTGCCATCTTGCTGTAACTTGCTCTTGCGCTTCTTTATCAGCTTTTTCAAGAATCTCTGTAATAAGCCTTTGAGCTTCTAGCTTCTCTTCCTTTGTAGTTGTTAAGTTATCTAAAACCTCGCCAACCTCTTTTATGACGGAACCTGTAAGCCATTCCCAAATTTTTTTCACTTATTTTTTCTTTTTAGCTAATCTAGCTGCTTTTCTTTGTGCAGCTCTTTCTTTTCTTAAAGCTTTCTTTTCATTACCCGCTGCCCTAGCTTCTGCTGCTTGTGATAATTTTTTATTTACCTTAGCTGTTTTTCTAACTTCAGCTTTTGTTTTAGGTGCTACTTTAGCTTTAGGCTTAACTGCAATGGCTACATCAGCGGTAGGCTTTTTAGACTCGATTGTAACCTTAGGTTTAATTGCAGAAACAGGTTTTGCTTTTTTAGCCTTAGGCGCATCAAATTTTCCAGTACTTTCAAAAGATTTTGTTTGTCTTTTAGCTTCTTTGATATACTCAGCTTTAGACATTTCCCCATAAACTTTTCTATCTCTTTTTTTGTATGCGGCATCATAACTGCTTTTAGGGCCATGAATTGTGCCCTTGCCATCTTGCACCGAATACGGGGTATCACCTGCAAATCCTGTCTTAGCTTTTTTATTGCCTATGCCAAAAGTATCTTCAGCATTCGGATGTGACTTAGTTTGTTTAGCAGGAGTTGTTGCTTTCATTTTTACCGGAGCTCCTACATTAAGTAGAGGCTGTGTAATACCGCCTTTTGTAGTACGTTTGATTTTAGCTGTTATAGGGGTACAGCCACCCTTTGATTTGTAAGCCATTGGTTTATTTTTTATATGGGAATATTTCGTTTAATTTTTCTTTTCTATTTTTACAACCACAACCGCCGGGAATTTTATCGGCTAATTTTTTAATGCCAGTTGCTTTTGTAAACTTTTCTATTGAGTCTCCTAGTCCTTTTGATTTCATTAGCAATTCCATTTTTTTAACGCTAACGCTTTTCTTGTAGGCTTACCATTTGGTTTTTTCATTGGCCCTTTTACGCCGCTCATTCTAGCACAAAAAGATCTTCTGCGTTTAGCTGCTTTACTACCTTTTTTTAATTTAGAAGGTTTAGTCGTAACCGCTGTTTGCAGTTTAGACCCAGGATTTGCTCTTCTGTAAGCAGCAACTCCTTTTTCGTTTAATCCGCCAGTTTCTGATTGACCTTCTTTTCTAGACCAAGCTCCGCTTTTCTTTAATGGAGAATCACATCCGCAATTCTCGTTTGAAAATGGATTGTTTTGTTTATAAGCCATAATTATTATTTTTTACCGTAACCTTTCATTTTAAACCCTGATCTCATTTTGCCTGGAGCGGCTTTAATTGCCGCTTGTAAATGCTGAGGTAATGTGTTTTGTGCTCCTTGTAATTTTTTTGCTGCCGGGCTTTTAGCTTTCATTTTAAAAGCAGAGGGCTTCATAGGCATACCTGTGGTATATTGTCCAATCTCGTAATCAAGCTTGCTTAACTCTTTAGCTGTGTCCATCATTCCAGAAAAAGGAGTTTGATTTGCTTCAACAGCTCCTGCAGCTTGGCTTGTTGTCATATTTGATGCTGCTGCAATCTCATCACGACGGGCTTGTTGTCTAACTTGTTCTGGGTCATCGGATTCATAATCCCCAGCTGTTTTAACTTTATCTTTTGTTCTTCTAACTGTTGTACCAGCTAACCTTCCGGATCTTCTGCCTTCAGCAACATTTTCAGAACCCATTTTCATGTTCTCTAGCTCCTGAGTTGTTTCAGTCTGCTTAGCCATTAACCTGTCATATTTTTTATTACCAGGTTTTCTTTCATCGTCGCTTAGCTTAGCTAATTGTCTTGCTACTTTGTCTGATTTGTTTTGAGCTCTTCTTTGGGCTCTACCTTGAACCTTAGCAGCTCTATTAGATCTACGTACTTCCCAAGGTTCTTTTACGTCTTGGTAGTCTTTCCTGTAAAGCTTAGCATCTACTGTTTTACCTTCTCCCTTTTTTGTCGTAGAGGTCGGAGGATCAACATCCTTGCACATGCCACTCCCAAAAGGCTTTCCCGGTGATCCGCATTCTGCATTAGTAAATTCTTCCCAAGTTTGCCCAGGAACTTTTGGATTTTTAAATTTTTCTTTACTTGAAGGCAAGCCTTCTGTAGAGCCCGTTCCACCCCCTGTGGTTGTGGTTATATCATCGCCTTCAGTGGTTTGAGACCCTATAGCCTCAACGTTCCCGTCTCCTGTTTGTTTTGCTGGAGAGTATTTTAAAAGAGGTGATCTTTTTACTCTACTAGTTATTGGTTTTTGCATCTTAGTTAAGTTAGTTTGTTTTATACTTCTGGGGTTTCAGTTGAATCAGTGGTTATTGCAGCCGCTGCTTGGCCCTCATTTTTGTCGTCATTTTTGTCGTCATCATTAGGCTTGCTTTGTGGTGCGCTACCTCCGCCGCCTGAAAACTTTTCAGCCATGCCTTTTCCATGGTCCACAAACTTTTTTGAAGCAGCTATATCTGCAGCTCCCTGTACTAAGCCCATATTCATTTTGCACGCGCTGGACGCTTTACTTGTTATTGATTTTGCTTTATATGCCATAATTATGAATTTTTATATGCTTCTCTTTCCCATTCAAAGTCGCCACCTTCTTCAGCGCCTTTACCGGTTTTTTCATCTATTAATTGTCCATTTATTCTTTTGTAAACTCTAGCCGGTGATTTAGTATCTTTTTTCCAAGTTACAGTATTGTCATCATACTGCAATCTGCCTTGAGCCATTTGATCTAAATGTACTTTTTCGTGATTTACAGCCTCTTGTTTCTTTTTACCTTTTAATGACTTGTCTATAAAAATAGTACCATCATTATTAGCTTCACCTAAAATCCCGCCTTCTAGTGCTTTCTTAAAAACAGGTGTATTATAAGTTGAGGTTTCTTTGTCTATACCAACAAGGTCTGAAAAATCTTTTAATCTAAAGCCCATTATCTATCTTTGTCGTTAATCATATCGTCTATAGCTTTATTAAAAACTTTATCTGTGTATGATTTATTATTATAAAAAACACTTGTTGTAGCTGTAGGTAAATCCTCTTCTGCAAGCAGTATTCTGTATATTCTATTTATTAATCTTTTTGATTTTGAAGAAACTTTATAAACAGCGTATTTAGAGGTTGTTCTATTACGTTCTTTAAAAACATCGATCCAACCGTTCCTTCGTAATCTTTCCCACCGGTTTTTATCCCAGCTGTAGGTGTACACGCCATTAATAAAATCATTACGTGTAAATAGCTTTTTGCAATCTAGGTACACCAGCAATTCAAGATCGGCGTCTTTAAGATCATAAGTTTTACAAGCCCATCGTCTGACGAGCCTGTAATACTTAAATAAATTTATTTCTCTAAGATCTTCCCCTGTTAGTCTCATTCGACAATAACAACATCTTTAACAGTTATAACAACATGAAAATTATCTTTCCATTCAATACCAAATCCAGCATGTCTATCGTATCTTATAATATCGCCTTCTTTAATACTTGTAACCTTATCACCGGCACTTATAACTTTTCCCTTTAAGTACCTAATGTCGCTATCTTGCTTTTCAGTTAATTCTATGCCCCCAACTTTTTTAGGGGCCTCTTTTATCTTGTCTATGACTATGTAATAATTAATCGCTCTCATTATGCTAATCTTTTATTACTGATTACACAATCCGCAGAGATGATAGTTGTTACAACACTTACAGCATTTTTAAGAGCTGACTTAGTAACTAACACAGGATCTATAATACCTGCTTTAATCATATTAACTTCTTTGCCTGTTTTAACATCAATACCTCTATTCTTAACAGAAGGCTTTTTGATTTCAACAATTCCAGCATTGTCTAGTATTGTATAATAAGGAGATTTAATAGATTCAAATAGTATCTCTTCCCCTTTGTTTTTAGGCTTTAAATTATTTGCTGCATTAAGCAAAGCAATTCCACCTCCAGCTACGATACCTTCTTTATAAGCCGCTTTAGTAGCGTGGATCGCATCTTCAACTCTATCTTTCTTTTCTTTTAACTCTACAGCTGAATCTGCTCCAACATAAACAAGCCCTACTTTACCGGTTAGCATTGATAAACGCTGCTCTAGCTTCTTTCTAAAAAACGGGTTTGTTTCTGTTTCTATTTTTTTATTAACATCAGCTACTCTATCTGTAATATCAATTTCATCAGATATTTGGAGCACAGTTGATTTATCATCAGTTACAGCTTTAATAGCGGAGCCCAATACGTTTGGATCAATTAAATCTAAATCATCACCAAGCTCTTCGTTTATAATCGTAGCGCCTGTAAGCAAAGCTAGATCCTCTATAGTTTCTTGCCTTGTTGGCCCAAAGCCTGGAGCATCAACTATATTTACTTTTATATTGCCTTTAACTTTATTTGATAATAATGTAGCGAACGGCTGCTGCTCAACGCTTGCGACTATAAGTAAACTTCTTTTTGATTTTATAACGTGTTCTAAGACACTTTGTATTTTTCTTATATTAGGAATAGGGGAAGAGACAATAAGCACGTAAGGATCGTCTAAAACAGCTGTACCCTTATCTTTGTCCGTTACTAAATGCGGGGATTTTAATCCGCTATCAAATTGAACGCCTTCAACAAAATCAACATAAGTTTCATTTGTATCAGACTCCTCCATCAATACGACGCCATCCGCTCCAACTTTGCTGAAAGCTTCACCAATTTTTTCTCCAAGCTCTTGGTCATTGTTGCAACTAATGTAAGCAACTTGTTGCAGCATTTTATCTGCAACCGGAATACTGGCATTATTAAGATAAACCATGATTTCATCAGCACAGTCTTGAATGCCTGCTTTAACGTTTCTAGTTTGCCCTTCATTTTTGTGTTTGTTAATTTCTTTCAAAATAGCATGAGCGAGGACGG
>Ga0181377_1000338_pt1 | contig 18012 bp, 6 predicted proteins | sample LowvirmetaG_9_FD_130160 | JGI IMG/M metagenome (GOLD analysis project Ga0181377, IMG submission 130160) | Marine viral communities from the Subarctic Pacific Ocean - Lowphox_13 viral metaG | ecosystem: Environmental > Aquatic > Marine > Oceanic | place: Subarctic Pacific Ocean | collected 2015-12-10
AAAACCTGTAGATGTATACTGGGGATACAATATAATTAATGGAGAAGCACTATATAATCCAGCAACATCAATAAACTTTGAGCTTCACGCTTCAGAAGAAACTGAATTAGTTTTAAAAATATTATCGCTTGCTGGTGTAGTAATACGAGATCCACAACTGTATCAAATAGCTGCAACAGAAGACGCTAAAAGCATTCAACAAGAAAAACAATAAGAAATGGCATTATTTAAGGGAACACAACAACAATACTACGATAACAGTAAGACATTTACAGGCAATGGATCAACTACAGCCTTTGTTTTAGGTTTTAGCCCTGCACCATTATTAGAGTCTGATATAGACGTTTTTGTGAATGGCACGGAAGTAGATAATGGAGATTATGTATACGCTTCAGGAACATTAACTTTCGATACCGCTCCAGCTAATGGAGCTTTAATATTAGTACGAGAAATAAACGTTGATGATCAGCTTGGTAATTACCAATATATAACCCTACAGGACATAACAAATAACTTTAGAGTTGCATACGTCGGCGAAGGCAAGATAATATCTAAAGTCAAAATACCAGACATAAACTTTCATGCTCAAAGAGCAATACAAGAGTTTAGCTATGATACTTTAAAATCTGAGAAGTCTCAAGAGATAGAACTACCACCTTCTTTGAAAATGAAGCTACCTCATGACTATGTTAACTATGTTCAGTTCTCCTGGAAAGACAACGCAGGTGTAGAGAGAATAATATATCCAGTGAGGAAAACTAGTAATCCTAGAGCAATACTACAAGATGGTAGTTACAATTATGTTTTTGGTGATGATAATAAGCTACTTACGTTAGAAGATTCAGAAACTTGGAAAACATTTAAAGCCAACTCTGACAATGATAACACAGTAGAAAACGTAAGTGGACCAGATACTGATGCTACTTTAGCTGAAGGCAGAAGATACGGACTAACACCTGAGCATGCACAGTTTAACGGATTATTTTTTATAGATAATTCTAGAGGTTACGCTTTTTTTAGCTCAGATCTTAACGGCAAAGTAATAACTATAAAATACATAAGTGATGGCCTTGGAACTGAAGACGAAATGCGAGTTCATAAGTTCGCTGAAGAAGCTATATACAAATACATAGCACACGCAATATTAGCATCTAGAGTAAATACTCCAGAGTACATAGTGGCTAGATTTAAAAGGGAAAGAAGAGCTGCTATAAGACAGGCTAAATTAAGATTGTCTAACTTAAAAATAGAAGAGATAAATCTTATAATGAAAAATAAATCTAAAATAATTAAACATTAATACATGCCAGAATTAAAAAGAACATTCAGTGGAGGTAAAATGAATAAAGACCTCGACGAAAGATTAGTTCCTAATGGTCAATATAGAGACGCACTAAACGTTCAAGTGTCTACATCTGAAGGCGCTGATGTAGGTGCTTTACAAAATATACTAGGTAATAAGTTGCCTTACGGTAATAGTATTGCGTCTAATTTAGGTATTAACGCTTTTTGTATTGGAGCAATAAGAAGAGATGAAACTGAATGTATATACTGGTTTATTGAAAGTCAAACAAAGAGTTTAATTGTAGAGTATAATCAAGAAACTAACAGTGCAACACCTGTTCTAGTGGATACTAAAAGAATACTTAATTTTAGTAGAAATAATTTAATAACTGGGATAGAAATATTAGATGATTTTTTAATTTGGACTGACAACAAAACAGAGCCAAAGAGAATAAAAATTACTGATTGGAAAACGTATACTAACAATACTTGGACGCACACGCAAGTAAATGGAGCTGACTTTAAAGAAGAGCATTGTACAGTTATAAAAAAAGGTCCATTGAGCGCACCTAGATTAAAAATGGCTAACACCACTAGGGATGGTGCTATATCTGGAACTCTTCATAGCAAATCTTTTACATACTTAGACTCTAATACAGATAGCTGGGAACCACTACCAACAGGAGAATATAAAGACCAAAATGGTGATGGAGTTGCTGACTCTGCTTTAAATCGTCCGCTACCTAATCCGGTTGACAGTGAAATAATAATATCTGGAACTACTCCAGACTTTAGAGAAGGTGACAAAGTAAAGATAACACTTTTGACAGCTGATGAAAGCGAAGTAGATGAAGACTCTGCGATAATAGCTTCTATAGTGGAAACCTACGAAGCTTATCCAAAAATATTTAAAATAAATATAGACTCTATAAGTGAAAACATAGAAGAAAACTTACAGAACTGGAGAGTAGAACTAATACAAAAACCAGCTTTGTTTGAAACTAAATTTGTTAGATTTGCTTATAGATATAAATACAAAGACGGTGAGTATTCTACTATATCTCCATTTAGCGAAGTAGCTTTCGTAGGAGACGATTTTGATTACGATCCTAAAAAAGGATACAACTTAGGCATGGTTAATCAGCTTAGAAAGCTAGAAATAGTCAACTGGGCTTACGAAGTTCCTTTCGGAGTTACTGAAGTAGACATACTTTACAAAGACTCTGTTAGCAACAATATATATGTAGTAAAAAGTATTAAGACCACTGACTCTGAATACTCTGATTCATCTTCTTATCCAGATTTTTATGAAGGAAGATTAGAAATAGATTCAGAATTAATATACAAAGTAATACCTTCTAACCAAATACTTAGACCTTTTGATAATGTACCTAAAAAAGCTAAAGCTTTAGCGGTTTCAGGTAACAGATTATTGTTCGGTAACTACATTGAAAACTACAACGTAAAAGAAAATATCAATGATGCAAATGATATATCTATAAAGTTTGCTTTAAGCGCAAGAAGTAATTCATCTACAGTTGGAGAGCCTAGAAAATCTTTAAAATCTCAAAGAACATATCAGCTAGGTGTAGTATATAGAGATAAATATGGAAGAGAAACTCCTGTATTGACAGACACTAGCGGATCAATAAAGTTAAATAAAGGCTTCGCACCTAATAGAAACTATTTAGCAGCTAGAATAAAAAGCCCTATACCTCATTGGGCAGAAACATACAAATATTACATAAAGGAAACTTCACAACCTTATCATAATTTAGCCATGGATAGGCATTATCCTGCTGAAGATGGTAACGTGTGGTTATCGTTTCCGTCGTCTGAAAGAAATAAAGTACAAGAAGATACATTTATTACTCTAAAAAAGAAACACGATGCAGATGACTTTGTTGAGGAAGAAGCTAAGTACAAGATACTATCAATAGAGAACGAAGCTCCTGATTTTATAAAACAAGAAAACGTGTCAAAAGGCAAGTTAAACAGAGTTCTGGCACCAGGTGGCGGTGGAGGTACTGTTTTTGCAGGGTCTGGTTGGCCTACTCAAGAGGGTAGTTACGTAGATATTAAGTCTTGGGATTGGCAAAAAATATATGGTGGAACTGGAGACGAAAGGGTGTCAGCAGTACCAGTGCATCAGCTTAATGATTTAACTTTAGTTATATCTAACGCCAAAAACAAAACAAAGCATTACGACATAGCTAATATACAGTATAAACCTGAGTTGAGTCCTAGTATATATAGAGTTTCTTTAGACGGTAAATTCGACGCATTAGACGTTGCTTTTGTAGGTGATTTTAATGCAAACGACGGCAACCTATCTATAGAAATTTTCCAAAAACAAACAAAAATAAGACCTGAATTTCAAGGAAGATTTTTTGTTAAAATACAAAGAGATGATACTTTAGAGAGAGCTATATTAGTCAAAGACAACGAAGATGAATATAGAATAGTAAATTCTCAAGCTATATATGGATATAAAAATAGTAATAAGCAAGGTTATTCACCTTCTGACGAGAAAAAATATTGGAAGGCGGACAAAGGTAACTACCCAGGAGTAGATGGCCCGAAAGACGGAGGCGCGGTGCTAGGCGCTGAATGGTTTATTTGCCATAATGCATATCAAGATTCTCAGTACGGCGGAGGCAATATGATTACTAACGGAGTAAAATGGAGAGGTGGCTTAGTGAGCCAGCAAAGCCACATGCATTCTACATACGGTTACGGTGTTGAAGAGGGAAATGATTTTATAGAAATAGCATATCATTGGTTTGGCCCTAATGACGACAAAAGCGCTAGATGGAGCGTATGGGGACAATTTGGAGTAGCTGATGATTCTAAGGAGAATGCAGCTATGATTAGTTTACTGCAAACAAGTGGAACTAAATTTAGATTTACTGATGATCCAGCTAAAGAAGAAAACACATACACTATAACCGCTTGGAGCAGAACTAATTTACTTGCTTTTGAAGACGCACTACTGGCAAAAAATTATGGTAAATCTGCATTAGGTAGAGTAGTAAGATGGACGCTGAAGCTAGATAAGCCTATAAAGTGGTCGCCCGTACAGAGAGGCCACACTACAAAATCTAGCGCTACTAATATGGAATTTCTAGCTTCTTTTTACTCTGAAGAAACTTTTACGTCTAGTAATCCAGCTATATGGGAGACAGAGCCAAAAGAAGTTGCAGAGCTAGATATATATTATGAAGCAGGAAACGCTAGAAATAAATCTAATCACGGCGTAATGAATACGTTATCGTATTCTAACTGTTTTACTTTTGGAAACGGTGTTGAATCAGATAGGATTAGAGACGATTTTAACGCGCCTATAATAGGTAAAGGTGTTAGAGCATCTACTGTCTTACAAGATCAATATAAAGAAGTAAATAAAAAATCTGATATTATATATTCTGGTATATATAACTCAACGTCTGGTGTAAATAATCTAAACCAATTCATACAAGCAGAGCAAATAACAAAAGCTATAAACCCTTCTTATGGAGCAATACAGCTAATGGAGTTTAGACTAGGTGACTTAGATGTATATTTAGAAGACAATGTTGTTAAAGTATTAGCCAACAAAGATGCTCTATTTAATGCTGACGGAAGTAAAAACGTAGTATCAAGCACAAATGTTCTTGGTTCAATACAACCTTATGCAGGTGATTATGGTATAAGTAAAAACCCAGAGTCATACGCTAGATACGGAAACAGAGCTTATTTCTCAGATAAAAATAGAGGTGTTATACTAAGATTGTCAGGCAATGGTTTAACGCCAATATCTAACTACGGTATGGATGACTATTTTAGAGACAAGCTAGCTACTGCTCAAAACGCAATTGGTAGTTATGATGAAAATAAAGACGAGTACAACTTAACAATAACTAAACAAACAGACTCTAGTAGCTACAACGAAACTATTTCGTTTAAAGAGGATGTTAATGGTTGGAATACAAGAAAAAGCTTTATAAAAGAAAATGGCTTATCATTAAACAACATATACTACACATTTAAAAATGGTGAAATATGGTCACATAATAACGAGACTAGAAATAACTTCTACGGCGTTCAATATAACTCATCTGTTAGGTTTATATTTAACGATGCACCTGGATCTGTAAAATCTTTTAAAACACTAAACTACGAAGGTACTCAGGCTAGGGTGTTTTTAGATAATCCTGATGCAAGTGGCAATCCAGATACGGACAATAAGTTTTACAATAGACTAGCTAAAAGTGGATGGTGGGTTGATTCAATAGAATCTGATCTTCAAAGTGGACAAATAAAAACATTTAAAAACAAAGAAGGTAAGTGGTTTTACAATATACTAGGTACAGAGACTACTTCTGCAAACTTAGACACTAAAGAATACTCAGTTCAAGGCTTAGGATATATAACAGACGGTGGAATAACAGGATCTGCAGGTAACCAAATAGAAATAATAATAGAATAACATGGCATTGATAAATTGTAGCATGGAAAAGCGGACGGTTATAGTTACCTCCGGACAGAACAATGTAACTAGTGTTACGTTAGAAATAATACCTGACTCAGGTTATGTTGTGGCAGCTAGAGACTTTGTTGCTGGTGCTAACCCCGATACTACTGGTAATATAATTAATAGTATAACTTTATCAAATAGTGCTAGCTCAGGTGGTCCACAAAATGATGGGTCTTACACCACCGTTAATAAAGTAATAGTTACAGTAGACTTTAAAAACAACTATGCTCCTACGGCAGACGTGGTGCTAGATATCGATCCTGCTGGAGAAGCAACTGCAGCGCACTTAGTGCCAGTAAAACTTCAAGGTACATTTGCAATACCTGCCTCGCCGAGTAAAGTTACTTTTACGGCATCTAACGTATTAGATTTTGCATCGTCTAGTTCTACTACAGATTTCTACGCTTACGACAACCCCGGTGATTTAGTTACTATAATGGTCATGACTATAGCCGCAACAACTAATGATTTTATAGATGAAGACGCTACTATAGTTATAACTAACTCATCTGACTCTACCGCAGATCAAGACTATCAGATAAACAGAGTAAACACTTTCGATAGCTCTAAAAGGTTAACACAAGTAGTTTATACTGTAAAAGCTGTTTTACCAAAAGTTAGTAGAAATAATGATGTTATAACTTTTGCAGGAGCTGGCGCGGATATTCCAGGTCTAGATAAAAAGATATATGGATATAGAATGAATACTGGTAGCGCTGGCTTGGTTAGTATAAGTAGACGTTTAGAAATTTTTGGCGATATTGGCGCTCAATTTAGAATAAAAATGCAGAGAGGCACGTTAAACAACTCAATCCCTCCCGTCTTTACTGTAGATACAAACGATGGTATATATGTATTTGATAACTCTAAAACAACTATAGCTGATATTTTTCTACCTAGCTCTTCTAGTGTAACCTATCCATCTGAAATAAATTCTAGTGGAAATTATATAGCATCAACTAATCCATTGACACTAAGTAGTACTGGCTTATTTTCTAGAAATATATTAATACCAGAGGACGTTGAAAACAAAGTGTATAGATTTACTATAATACCAGAGACAGGCACTACTGTGGATCCAAATGCACCAGGGTATTTAAACGTTACTCCCGACCCTGACGTAATAACTTTTGATATAACTAGAAATGGAGACGCTTTCTTTACAGCTAGTTATGACGGAAGATCAAATACCACAAATACAACAGAGTATTTTGACCACGAAAGTGTAACTAGAGGTAGCTTAGAGCCAAGAGGCAGAAAGAACTCAGTGCCAAATAAACCAGCAGACGAATACGATTATGAAATAGTAGTAACAAATGCTGCTGGTTTTCATCTTCCTAACCAAGCTAATGAATTTACTTTAACTGACTTAAATTATACAAAAGCACTTAGCGGCGGATCAATAACAGACCCAAAAATAGTAGCGTCTGTTAAAAATAGTGCTAATGGATACAACGCGGGAGAAGTACAGTCTACTGGGTACAGTAGCCACGCACAAGCACAATCTCACGAAGCTGCTGCTGCCATAGTTTTAAATTTTGAGCAAAGAGAAGCGTTAACAAATAAAGCTAGTTTCAGCGCTGAAAGCTTTAGTAGCGCACTTACCGTCACTGGAGCATCTCAGTTTTTTAAAATAAAGTTTTTTACAACAGACGAAACACCTATATATAAAAGTCAAACCATAGAAATTAATTCAGATCTATTTGTAGCGGGCGATATAAATACTGACGGTACAATTAACCAACAAAATACAACTACTATATCTGCACTAGCTATAGACAGGACTAAATTGTATTTAACAGGAAAAGACATGTTGATAGATAAGTGGGGCACAAACAATATAACTCTTACTCATAACTTAAGTACGTTTGCTTTTACATCTGCTCAAACCTCTGTTACAACGTTAGATATACATTTCAATATAGCCGAGCTTGTAAGAAAATTTGTAAATTCTATATCTAGAGGGGTTAGTTATACTTCTGATATAGGATATTCAATATCTAGACAAGTACTTAACTTTTCAGGTGGTGGTGGATACAGTAAGAAGAACATAACTACTGACACTTCCCATGTTAAATATACTATAACAGGTGCTTTTTTAAACGCACAAGATGGTTTGCCTTTAAACTATAACACTAATAATTATGATCTACTAGTATTTCCTAGATCAAATGATTCGATATTTAACAACGCGCAAGTTACCGTAGATGCAGGACCATCGTTGTCTTTAGAACATGGATCTACTGTAAATAGATCTTTAGGCTTGTCTACGTTTTCTATATTAATACAGTTTAATCAAACTGATATTGGTAACATGAGCGCTTCTCAGTCTTACGTTTTTAACGCTGATATAATACATAGATTTAATGATACTTATCAAAGCATAGGTGACGTAGAAGAATCACTAGGAAATTTAGCAGGATCACCAGGACTACAAACTTATTAATAACATGCCAAGTATAACATTTACATTAACTCACCCATTAAATCAAGCGATACAGCCAGGAACTACTGATGTAGCTTACTATGCTGACACAAGTACTTACCCTTTTTCTGACTCTAGCACTGTAGACTACGCAGACACTTTTGTTAGGCTAGGCGCTATAACCGCTATTAATTACGCACAAAAACAAATAACTTGTGATGTGGCTAGCAACACAGTGCTACCTGCATCTAATGATTTTTTGTTTTTCAGTAAAGACAATAGAGCTAATATGACCAGTTTACTTGGCTATTATGCTGAAGTAGAAATAAAAAATAACTCTACAGAGAAAGCAGAAATATTTGCTATGGGATCTGAGATATTTGAAAGTAGTAAATAATGTGTAACTATAAGATAATAAACTAAAATGAAGAAAAATTCACCATTAAAAGCAAAATCACCTACTTTAGATCCATCTCTAGTAGTATCACAATCAGGTGGCCTCATTGGAGGCGCGATGAGCATAGCTAGCGGTATAATTGGCAGTAAAGCTAGAAAGCGAGAAGAAAGAGCTGCTCAGCAAGAGTTTAACCAATATAAAGCTCAACTAGAAGCTCGTGACACTTCAAATCCGTATGCAAATATGGAGAACGTGTACGAAGACTTAACTGTAAATACACAAGCAGCGGACTTTGCTGCTCAACAGCAAGCTCAAGGCCAAGCTAATATAATGGATAAAATGAGTGGAGCGGCTGGTGGCAGCGGCATAGCTGCGTTAGCTCAAGCTATGGCAGGTCAACAATCAATAAATGCACAAAGAGCTGCTGTAGACATAGGTCAGCAAGAGAGGCAAAATACTATGGCTGAAAGATCTGCGGCTGGCCAATTGCAGCAAATAGAAAGAAAAGGAGACATGATGTCTAGAAATATGGAAAACCAAAAAGTAAATACATTACTAGGAATGTCGCAGGGTAGGCTTGGTGCTGCAAAGCTAGCTAGAGAGCAAGCAAAACAAGCTATAATAGGTGGCGTAGGTCAATTAGCAGGAGGCGTTCAAAATATAGCTATGCAAGACATGGGCTTCACTTCTGGAACAGAAGGATTAGTTAATCAATAATTAAATAAAGATGAGCACAGATAGACAGTTAATACAAAATGCACAGGAAAATATACTTTACGGTAGGTTTCTAGATATTGGTGCGGCTTTTAATAAAGGTCTTTTAATGGCTACTAGAGGAGGCGCTACGCCAACAACAAATCCTGTAGGTGCCGTTAAGAACAATTACGAAAACCAACTTGAAACATACTTAAACGCACTTCCAGCTGGTGTTGATTTAGCATCTATACCAGATACTTACAAAAATAATATACAAAACTTTTTATTTAGTAAAAAACAAGAATATGTAAACTTAGCTAACCAGATAAACGAGTACGAAGTTGGTAGCGAAACTTACTTGCAGATGAAAGACGATATGAATAATATAAGATCTTCTTTTGTTAATCTGTCTAACCAAATGAAAGGCTACGGTGAGCAAAAAAAGCTTCTAATAGAGGATATACAGAAGCAAGTTCCTTCTTTATACGCCGATAATCAGGCTAATGTAAACTTACTTAGAGGTGTTTTTAACGAAGAATATGCTATGGTTATAGACGATTTTGGAAACGTGGGCTTTGAAGGAGACGACATAACCACTATGTTGAATGATTTACCTCAATATACTAATAAAGACTACACTATAGCGGGAGCCATGTTAAAACAAGCAGAAGCTGTTTATAAAAATGGTACTGTTTTAAAAAAGGGTGGATTTATGTACAATAAGTTTAAAAACGATTTAGTGCTAGGTATAGATCAAGGTGGAACCAATAGACTCATGTCTATAATACATGACGGCTTGATAGGTGACGTTAAAATGATAGACGATCCTTATATAGAGCAGCAAGTTAACCTATATAAAAACGGTCAATTAAGCTTTCAAGGGCTTAGAGATCTAGTTGTAGACAATTATATGAATGTTTTAGTAGAAACATCAAGAACTGGATATAGGGTTAAGAAAGGACCCGGTGCAGCAAGTGGAGGTAGTAGAAGTGGTATTAGCGGCCTTAGTACACAGCAGATACAGTTAGTAAAAGACATGAGATCCGCAAAAAACGACGACGGAAGCCGTAAGTATACAGAAATTGAAATAGGTGTTATTCTTCAAAAAATGAAAGCAGGAGAAGATGTCAGATATACTGGAGACATGACTAAGGTAGATTTTTTAAGTTCTCCAGAATATAAAACAGATACAAAAGATCCTTATAGTGAAGATATAGAAGAAATAAATCCTTATGCTAAATATAAAGTTAAATAATAAGTATGTTTGAAACAGAAGACGGAGTATATGATTTAAGCGGATTTAGTGCAGAACAATTTGTAGCATTTTTTGAAAAATATCCAGAAGCTAAAGCAGTTAGCCAAACTAAAGATACTGATTATAGTTTATACAGAGAAAAAGGAGCAGTTAGAAAACCAGAAGGTGTAGAGCTAGCAAAAGTAGAAAAGAAAGTTAGAGTTGACGCGGGTGGTTCTAGCTTGGGTACTCTAAGACCTAGGGTTAAAACCGTAGAAACTTTAAGTAAAGAATATACTGCAGACGTAGAAGTAGAGTTAGAAGATGGATCTTCAATATATTTGACTCCATCTGAAATGTTAGATCCTAATATTAATCCTAATTTAAAATATAAAAACAAAGAAATAAAAGATAAATTTTTTTTACCTGACGGCTCTGTAAATAATCAAACATTTAAACCTTACCAAGAAAAAGTAGTAGTTAGATCAGGCGGCCAATCTAGTTTAGGTATTAGTAAGCCTAAAATAGAATATAAAGAAGTTCAACCTTATGAGGAAGAGCTAGCATACAATAGATTAAAGCTAATAGATCTAAAGCGGAAAGATCTTCTAGGTAAAATACCAGAAGATTATAGATATTGGGAAGGTGAAGAACCGCCGGAAGATTATGTTATAGGATATACAGCTTTCGACCAAAATCAAATAGAAACTTCAAAAGCTAGAACAGCCGAGTATGATAAAGCTGTTGCGATTTTTACTAAAGAAGAGCAAGAAGCTACAAGAAAGCAAAACGAGCTTGATAAAACACCGACGCTAGAGTTTTTAGAAAGTGATAAAATAAAAAACATTGATTCTAGAATAGAGTCTTATAAAAATGACCCTAGATATATACAGAATTTAAATATAATTAATAAGCTTGAATACGGAGAAGAGTTAAGCGCAAATGATATTAATATATATAAAAAAAATAGTATAGAATTAGACGCTATAAAAAGTAATCTATCAGAAGATTACGAAAAAATGAGTCTAGCTATAGATAAACTTTCTGACACAAATTTAAAATTAGACCTATTAAAAAGAGATTATAGCTTACTAAACAAAGTAGGTTTTCTTGCAGAGTCTGAGTTTGGTAATCTTACTTTTGGACTAGCTGAGCTCTTAGCTCAAGCAGATAATATTCCTGGATCAAGCAATATTATAGAACAAATGTCTATAAAAAGAAGAAAAGAACTAGCTTCTGAAACAGAAAAATATAGACGTAGTGTTGATTTTGAAGACGCTTTTAGCAGCTTAGATAATTTCGGTAGATTTATTGCAGAAGAAACAGGAAGACAATTACCTATACTAGCGCTAATGACAGTTACTGGTGGCACAGCGAGTGCACTAGGAGCAACTAGAGCTGCCGCAAGTTTAGTTTCAGGTTTAAGTTTAGGATCTATGAGCGCTGGACAGCAGATAGGTGATATGACTTACGAAGAGTTTCTTAGCAAATACAATGATATACAAGCTTACGGAGTAAATTTAGAATTTAACGATAAAGAATATAGTTCTTTAAATAAGTTTTTAACTGGTGTAGGTTTTGGAGCTGCAGAAGGTCTGCTTAGCGTTGCGCCAACATATCTTCTTGGTTCTAGATTTTTTAAAACTGGGCTTAGAGTAGCTGAAGAAGGTTTAGGTCAAAGAGTTGCTTCTAATTTATTTCAAAAATCTTTAAATCTTGGAAAGCCTTTAGGCAAGGCTTTTGTTTTAGGTTCAGCTGAAGAAGCTTTAACAGAAGGCATGACTACTCTTACTCAAAATGTTATAACTAGAAATCCAAATGTTTTTGAAGGAGTTGGGCACGCCACGTTTTCTGGTGGATTTTTTGGCGGAACAATAGGTGGTGGCGCTGTATCTATGGGTGTAGCTATGAATGCATCTATGAACCCTAAAGAAAGACTAGAGCTTCAAAACTTTTATGACAAAAAACAAAAAATAAAAACAGAGTTGCAATACGAAGGTTTGAGTGATGAAATTAAAGATCGCCTTGAAAAAGATCTAGTTGACATAGATAAAAAAATCGAAGACAAAACATTAGAAGTAGAAGAAAGATGGTTGTCTAAAATGAGTAGAAAAAACTTTGAAGATTATACTGAAGTTTTGGGCAAGCAAGCTGATCTCAAACAGCAGTATCTTGAAGTAACTAACAAAGATTCTGGCCTTACAGAGCAGCAGAAAAAAGAAAAAATTGCAGAACTCGCTAAGGAGTACCAAGCTAACTATTCAAGAATAGAAGAATTTAGAAACCCTCTTGATTACGCTAACAGATGGCACTTGTTGGAGAGTGTTGATAAAAAAAGATACGATAAAATAAGAACTCAAGCATCTCAAAAAATATTAAGCGAAGGTTTTGAAACAACAGAAGCTAAAATAAAAAAAGAAGCTTACGATATATATTTACTAGAGGAAATAAAAGCTAATAATAAAAATGCCAAACAAGCATTAAAAAATGTAGGTTTAAAATTTGAAGCTTTTGAATTTAAAACTGAAAAAAAAGCTAAAGCGTTTGCAGTTAAAAAAGCGAAAGAAGAAGGTATAGATCTTAGCGAAAATGCTAGCCAGAAAGATAAAAATAGTTTTTGGTACGGCTTAGCTAACGCTGAGCTAGGAGACCTTAACGGTCAAGCTGGTCGCATGGGAGATGCATACATGTATGTAACTACTGAAGAAAACCAGTTAAAAAACGAAAGAGAAGGTACGGCTACACACGAGGTTGGCCATTTGATTTTTTGGGATTGGATTGAAAAACAAGGTTTAAATATAGATTCAATAGCAAAAGAAATAACACAATTTCTCAAAGAAACAAATCCTAAGATTTACGCTGAAATGTTTGGAGGTTTAAAAACTCAAAGAGTTGAAACAGAAAAAATTAAGTTAAGCGAGAATCTTGCTATTGATACAGGTAAGTTTAAACCAGAAGAAGTAATAATGGGCTTCGTAGAGCGTATCGGTAGAATCAATAAAGACAAAAAGGTAACTAAAACCTTTATGTATCGATTAGGTGAACTGTTCAACAAAGATGTTGGAGTAACTACAGATTTATCTACGCAGTCAGCTGTTGTTGATTTTATATCTAGCATGGCTGAAAAAATTAAAGACGGAACACTATCTAAGGCAGATATAGTTTCAGCAGAAGAAAGCAAGGTTTTTAAAGATTTGCTAACCAAAGAGCCTCGTGTAAAAGAAACTAAAGAAGTAGGCGCTAAAAGTTCTAAATCTAATCTAGACGGCATGCTCGACAAGTTTGATAGAAATCCTAGAAAGCTAATATCTGAAACTCTTACATACCCTTTTGCAGAGTCTAAGTTCGCAAAAGAAATAGGTGGTATAGTTGAAGCTATAACGAAAAGACTGTATGATCCTATACCGGCTGATCAGAAAAGTGTAGTAACTAGAAGCGAGTATAAAGAAACGCTAATTGCTGAAGCTGCTACCATGATTGATCGAGAGTATAAGCCAGTTCAAAACTTAGATAAATTTGTTAGTAGTAGATTAAACTTAAGAGCTAATAGCTTAGCGACTAGACTTGGTATAGAGCAAGATATTAAGTCTAGTATAGATACTGACGAAGCTAGACAAATAGCAGACGAACCTATCGTTGAAATAGAAACTGAAGCAGAAGCAAAAAAAGAAGGATATACAAACTTAGTAGAAGCTAGTGTGCTTCCAGCTGAGATGGTTACAAAAATGGAAGAAAAAATGCTACTTGTAACCAAGACTCTAAAGTCACGTATTGATGCCGGAGTATCTAAAAATAAAACTGTAACGCCTTTAATGTCTGAAATTAAAAAAGAAATGGGTGTGCAGGCGGATATACTATTTAAGAAAGTGTTAGGCGCTAAACGTGGCGGAGAGCTTAGAAACAACTTATTGAAACTTAAAAAGCCAATACTAGAAAATATGACTACAACATGGCTCCAAGGAGCTATGCCATTTGCTATTCAAAAATCTGTTGGTGGTAAATTTATTTCAGATTGGCAAGGTAAGAAAATAGATCGCGAGAATGTAAATACTTACAAGGCAGGCCACACCGATGGCAAACCAATAGTTAGAAGATTACCTAACGTAGATAAAGAAGTCAAGCCTGAACAGTTCTTAACTTATATGTTCGATGAAAATGGTGACGTTAGAAGAGGCGCGAAAGAGTCTCTGTCGAAAGCTTTAGCTCAGGAATATGCCATCGACATGTATAATAGTGAGTTTGCAAATCCGAACAGCGAAATAGTAAAAGCTTTTGAAGCTAATCAAACTGAGCTAGGTGCTCAACTTTTCGAAAACTATGTTCAAGAATTTAGCAGACAAGCAGAAAGAGGTAGTGTTAAAAGATCTCAATCTCTTGATATTGGTCAGAGAAGAATATTGATAGACGGTAAAAACCTTGTTCCAATAATGCAAAAGATTAGACAGTTGGAGATGGGTGGGAAATTTACAGCGGCTGCTGCTAAAAAGATTATAACGGATGGCTACAAGGATAAAGGTATTGAAGAGAGCAAATTAAAGGAAATCGCAGTAGAATATGCGGCCTCACTAAAGAAATATGTCGACAATAGAGAGACTGTTGGTATGCAGCTTGATATAAAAAGATTTATTAAGAACCACGTAGAACAGAAAATAATAAAAGCTTCAGGAGTAAGAGATCTTGCAAATATAACTGGGATAAAAGAAGATTTTGATAGTATTTTTGGTGGAAAATTTGTTAATATATCTGATGATGTTGGAGTACAAGAATCTAATAGAGCTACAACCCAAGAGTATGTTCATAAATTAATAGATGAAGGAGGCGAGTTAGGTTTTATAAACGCGTTCAAGTTTATGAAAGGCCACACTGCAACTGCTTATGTTATTGGTGGAAAAAGAGCTCAATATTTTTCTGGTCTAAAGGATCTTATAGACAACGTTTTCAACACACACTCTAATATAGAGATAACATATGCAATACCAGAGGGTGGTAAATTAAAAATAACAAGCGTTAAATACGATGGAAAAGCTATTGAAAGTTTTAATGAAAAAGTTAAACAGCCGAGTCAAACTGTTAAAGGCACTAAGGCAGAATTTATAGAAGATTTTGATTATAGAAAAAAAGAAGCAGACGCAGCTTTTGATTTTATGATGGACTACTTGACCTTTATTAGAAGTAAGAATGATCCTTTGCTTTGGATTTCTACTATGAAAAGCTTAGACAGCAACATGAAAACCATGCTAAAAGCTGCTGCTAATGTAGAGTATTATTTTGTAGGAGATTACAAAGGAGAGCTAGTCTACGAGCACATGGTGCCAACTAACCACATGATGATTGAACTTACTAATCATTTTTGGAACAAAAAAGTAGACTTAGGTGCATTAAAGGAATCTTACACCGTAGGCATCGTACCTAAGATTATGGACAAGAATATAAATGTTCAGTTCAAATCTACTATGCCTATAGACTACTCATTAGATCAGTTTCACCAAACTTACAGATATTATAATAAAGGAACATTAGGTGGAAAAAATATATTTGCTTTAGAAAAACTTGGCGGTGAAAATATTGGCGAAGTATTTGGTGAAGGCTGGGTCAAATTTAATTCTAATTTAAAGCCAGGAGCTATAGATAAGGCTAATCGAAATAAAAAATTACAAAAAGCCCAAGCAGTTTCCGCTAAAAGATCTTACTCTGAAAACACTAAAGGCATAAGTGTTTACGACTTTGATGATACGTTAGCGTTTAGTAAGAGTCAGATTATAGTTAAAAAAGATGGTAAAACATTTAAAATAAACGCAGCGCAGTTTGCTAAGCAAGGTGAGACATTGTTAGCTGAAGGAGCTGAGTTTGATTTTAGTGAATTTAACAAAGTAGTCAAAGGTAAGGCTGGACCACTAATTCCAAGAATACAAAAAGCAATAGATAAATTTGGTAACAATAATATATTTATTCTAACTGCTAGACCAGTCGCTTCGGAAACTGCTATACACGCATTTATGAAAGGTTTGGGTATAGATATTCCGCGCGCTAATATTACAGGACTTGCAAACAGCACAGCTCAAGCAAAGGCTGATTGGATGGTTGGTAAAGTTGCTGAAGGTTTTAACGACTTCTATTTCGTTGATGATGCCATTAAGAACGTTCAAGCAGTTAGAGATGTTTTAGAGACTTTCGATGTTAAAAGTAAGGTTCAGCAAGCCATAGCTAAGACTAAACGAAGCATGTCTTCTGATCTAAACAAAATGATCGAGCGTAACAAAGGCGTTAGAGCCGAGACTACGTATTCGAAGGTATTGGCTAGAAAAAAAGGTGCTAGTAAAGGTAAATTTAAATTCTTTGTTCCATATTCAGCTGAAGATTTTAAAGGATTAACATCTTACACGTTAGCAGGTAAAGGTAGGCAAGGAGAAGTTGATCAAAGATTCTTTGACAGAACTTTAATACTACCTTATACTAAAGGTATTGCGGCTATGGAAGGTGCTACTCAAGCGTTGAAAAATGATTATAAAAACTTGCTTGATATGTTTGGTCTTAAAAAACAGTTACCTAAGAAAATAGGTGACACAGACTTTACCACCGACCAAGCTGTAAGAGTTTATTTATGGGATAAGCAAGGTTTTGAAATACCCAACATATCTAAGAGAGATCAAAACAAGCTAAGCAAGTTAGTTAATAACAATCCTGATCTAGTAGGCTTTGCAGAAGGTTTAATGGCTGTATCTAAAAAAGATCAGTGGGTTAATCCAAAAGATCATTGGGATGTTGGTAGTATACTAAAAGATCTTAACGATATAACTGATAATGTCAATAGAAAAGAGTATCTGGCTGAGTTTATTGAGAACGTTGATGAAATGTTCGATAAAACAACTTTAAATAAGTTAGAGGCTATTTATGGCACTAACTATGTAGATGCTTTACAAGACTCAATACGTAGAATGAAGTCTGGTAGTAATACTCCAAGGTCAGCAGGTAAGATAGAAAGAAAATGGTTAAACTGGGTAAATAACTCTGTAGGTACGATAATGTTCTTTAATAGAAGATCAGCTTTACTTCAGATGTTATCATTTACTAACTTTATAAACTGGAGTGACAATAATCCTGCTATGGCAGCTGCTGCATTTGCTAATCAGCCTTTGTATTGGAAGAAGTGGGCTGAGATATTTAACTCTGATAAATTAAAAGAAAGACGTGGTGGTTTAAAATCAGATATACAAGAATCTGAGATCGCTAACCAAGCTAAGAACTCTAAAGATAAAGCTGCCGCAGTAGTTTCATATTTACTTAAAATAGGTTTTACACCAACACAAATAGCGGATAGTTTTGCTATTGCGACTGGTGGTGCTACATTCTTAATAAACAGAACTAAGAAATACGAAAAGCAAGGGCTTTCAAAGAAAGAAGCTGAAGCAAAAGCATTTGAAGACTTCGGTAGAATATCAGACGAGACGCAGCAGTCTGGC
>Ga0181377_1000339_pt1 | contig 18012 bp, 25 predicted proteins | sample LowvirmetaG_9_FD_130160 | JGI IMG/M metagenome (GOLD analysis project Ga0181377, IMG submission 130160) | Marine viral communities from the Subarctic Pacific Ocean - Lowphox_13 viral metaG | ecosystem: Environmental > Aquatic > Marine > Oceanic | place: Subarctic Pacific Ocean | collected...
GAGCTACTGGTCTACCCAAATACTACGCAAATTGGGATGATTTTAATTTCTTAGTAGCACCAGTTCCGGATTCTGCATATACTGTGCAAATTAATTATATTACTGATCCACCTCAGTTCACATCTTCTAACAATACATTCTTGTCTACTTATCAAGAATCAATGTTATTACATGGTGTGCTGACAGAAGCTTTTAGATATTTAAAAGGCCCGCAGGATATGTACAAGCTGTATGAAAGTAAGTATAATGAAGAAGTACAGAATTTTGCTCTTCAACAAATGGGGAGAAGAAGACGTGCGGAATATGATGATGGGGTGCCAAGAGTTAAGATACCTTCACCATCACCAAATACGTAATTTTAAAGGAGAACAATTATGGCAATAACAACTAACGCAATTTGCAGTTCATTCAAAAAGCAATTGTTAGCTGGTGAACACGACTTTGATAGTTCAGGTGGAGATACATTTAAATTAGCAATGTATACAAGCTCAGCTACCTTAGGTAAATCAACAACTAATTATGCAACCTCAAATGAAGTTTCATCACCATCAGGATATTCTGCCGGTGGAAAAGCTTTAGTAAACCAAGGTGTAAAAGTTTCATCATCAGTAGCGATTACTGATTTTGCAGATTTATCTTTCACAGGTGTCACTTTAACAGCTAGAGGTGCTTTAATTTATAATACAACTACTGACGGTGGCTCAAACACTACTGAAGCAGTTGCTGTATTAGATTTTGGCGGAGATAAGACTGCAACTTCTGGAACATTTACAATCCAGTTTCCTGCATTCACAACATCTGCTGCAATTTTAAGAATTGCATAATAAATAGGAGTTAAAATGGCTTTGGTAGTAAACGATAGAGTAAAAGAAACCTCTACCACAACAGGTACAGGTACATTAGATTTAGCAGGAGCGGTATCCGGTTTTGAATCGTTCGTTACAGGTATTGGTAATTCTAATACCACTTATTATGCTATCGTTAACGAAAACGGTGAGTTCGAAGTTGGTCTTGGAACTGTAACCGATGCAGCTACAGATACATTATCAAGAACTACGATTATTTCTTCATCTAATAGTGACTCTGCGGTTAACTTTAGTGCAGGAACAAAAAATGTTTTCTGTACTTTACCTGCTTCCAAAGCCGTTATTGAAGACGCAAATAATCATGTAACTTTACCTCATGATTTATTTATTGAAGGTGGTCTTATTGATCTTAAAAATGATGGCGGTGCTGTATCACAGATTAAATTTTATTGTGAGGCTAGTAACGCTCACGCACAGACACTTATTGGTGCACCACACTCAGAATCTGCTACTAATACTTTAACACTGCCAAGCACTGGGGGTGATTCTGTTTTAGTCACAGATAGTTCAACATCAACACTAACAAATAAAACTTTAACAAGTGCAGTATTAAATAGCACAATAAGTGGGACTTCAATTAAGGATGAAGATAACATGGCATCTGACAGTGCTAGTCACTTAGCGACACAGCAATCAATTAAATCATACGTAGATACACAAGTAGCTACAGTTCCAGTAGGAGATATAACTTCTGTTGTTGCAGGTACAAACTTATCAGGTGGCGGTACATCAGGAGATGTTACACTAAATTTAGCTGACGCTTCTACGTCTGCCAAAGGAGCAGCATCATTTAGTTCAGATAACTTTGCTGCTAGTTCTGGAGCAATAACAATTAAAGATGCTGGTGTAGCCACAGCCGAATTACAAGATAATGCAGTTACGACTGCAAAAATTACTGATTCTAATGTAACGACAGCCAAGATAGCAGATTCTAATGTGACGCTTGCAAAAATGGCAGCGAACAGTGTAGACAGCAATCAATACGTTGACGGTTCAATAGACACAGCGCACATTGCAAACGATCAGATTACGAATGCCTTAATGGCAGACGATGCTATAGACGCAGCCCAAATTGCTGATAATGCTGTTGGGTTAGCTGCAATGGCTCATGGTACAGACGGTAATATTATTTCTTATGATGCTAACGGAGCCCCGGTTCATGTTGCAACAGGAAATGCTGGACAAGTTTTAACTTCAGCAGGTGCGGGAGCACCTCCAACTTTTCAAACTCCAACAGTTGGAGACATAACTTCTGTTGTTGCTGGTTCAGGTTTAACAGGTGGTGGTACGTCAGGCGATGTAACATTAAACGTTGGAGCTGGTACTGGTATCGATGTTGCAGCAGACGCTATTTCTGTTGACGTATCTGACTTTATGACTAATGGTTCAAATAACAGAATTGTTACGGCAACTGGTGCTGATGCACAAAATGCAGAAGCTAATCTTACTTTTGATGGTTCTACTTTAGCTGTTTCAGGAGCTATAACTACTACAGGTAATATCACTACAGATCACGTTTTACCCACAGCAAATGATACTTTTGATTTAGGTGCTGATGGCAATGTTTGGAGACATGTGTATACTGGTGACTTACATTTAACTAACGAAGCGAAAGCTGAAGGTAATGCTGTTGATGGTACAAAAGGTAATTGGACTATTCAAGAGGGTGCTGAACATTTATTTATTTTAAATAATAAAAATGGTAAAAAATACAGATTTAAATTAGAAGAGATGTAATGATATTTAATTTTGAAAAAAACCACTATGATAGTGAAAAGTTATCTGATCAAGGTAAAGTGTATTTACAAAAATTACAAAACATTGTTGTAAAAAAAAATCAATTAAGTCTAGACTTTAACGATTGCGAAGTTTTACAAAAACACTACTCTGATCTACTTAGTAAAGAACTTCCAGAGAAAGAAAAAACTACCTCTGAAATGTTACAAGAAGGATTCGATCAAGAACAAAAAGGAGCCTAGTCTATGGCTTTTGGTAATACCGCCTTTTCTGAAGCGGCTTTTTCATCTGAAGATAATAACGCGATTGCTTACCCTCAAGGTAATGTCCTTACAGGATCTGTTGGAGCTTCTGGAACTGAGGGAGATAACAATGTTACTGTAACAGGTATCCAAGCAACTTTTACCAACGCAGGAGCTGTTGCAGGTTCTTCTGTATTAGTCCTTGTGACTGGTTCACAATTAACTACATCAATAGGAGAAGAAACTTCTGGTATAGGAGTTCCTGTAACTGGACAAGAATTATCTATTACAAACAAAACTTCAACGCAAGATACATTAACTGCTTTTGGAGAAACTCCTTTTGCAACACTAAGTCCTAGTACCTTTAATATACCAAGCGTTTTAATTGAAGCTACCACAGGAGCTGGAAGTCTTCCAGAGTTCTTACTTCAAACATCTTTAGGAACTTTTTCAGTATCAGCAGATGGTAACGTTTCTGTAGTAGTCACTGAACATACAATGAATACTTCTGTTGGAGATGTAAGTATTACAGGTATAGCAAACGTTTCAGTTACTGGCACTCAAATGACCATGACATTAGGAGATGAGTCTGCATTTACAGATCATACTGTTGAAGTTACCGGTCAACAATTAACAATGTCTATAGGAGAAGAAGTTCCCACAGCAAATGCTGATGTTTCTTTAACAGGAATTCAATTAACAAGTTCTCTTGGAGATGCAGAACAAGAAACTAGATATGCCGTTACAGGTGTTCAAATGTCCACTTCTGTAGGATCTGTTACAGTAACAGGAACTGCTAATATAGATGTTACTGGAATTCAGTTACAATCTAATTCTGGAAGTCCAAATATCACAGCATGGGCTGAAATAGATCCTGGAGTGTCTAATGTTTGGACTGAGGTTGATCTAGCAGCGTAGAGAGGATATAATAGCGACATGTCATCAACATATACTGATCTTGGAATAGAATTAATGGTTACAGGTGCCAATGATGGTACTTGGGGAACTAAAACAAATACAAATTTACAAATTGTTAACCAACTGCAAGGTTACGTAAATAAATCAATTGCAGGCGGTGCACAAACAACAACTTTATTAATAGCTGATGGCTCTACTGCATCTTCCGATGCAAGAAATTTAATTATAGAATTATCTGGAACAATAACAGGAAATCAAATTGTTACAGTTCCAAACAGTATAGAAAAATCTTATATTGTTTTTAATAATACATCTGGAGCACATACTGTTGAATTTAAAACGGCTGGTGGAACTGGTCCTACGTTTTCAGCTACAGATAAAGGAATAAAAATTTTATATAGCAATGGAACAAATATTATTGATGTAAATGCTAATTTAAAGACTTTAGGTGCTATCACAACAGGGGCAATAACTTCAGGAGCAATTACAGCTACAGGTAATATACTACCTGGTGCTAACGACACATATGATCTAGGAGCCTCTGGTAACGTTTGGCAGAACGTTTATACTGGTGATTTACATCTTAATAATGAACACAAAACTGAAGGTAATACAGTTGATGGGACAAAGGGGAGCTGGACTTTACAGGAGGGTTCTAACGATATATACTTAATCAATAACAAATCTAATGAAAAATTTAGATTAAAATTAGAAAAAATTTAAGGAGACGTTATGGGTATTATTTCAAATGGCAATACAGTAATAGATAATGGTGATATCGAAGATAACGAAGTCGATACCGCACAAATAAAGAATGATGCAGTAACTGCCGACAAAATTGCAAACACTGCTGTCTCTGCGGGATCTTATACTTCAGCTTCAATTACAGTTGATGCTCAAGGAAGATTAACAGCTGCATCTTCAGGTTCTTCTGGTGGTGGAGCATTAAGTTTTAAAATTTTAGCAAACGGTCCAACATCTGGAAACACACCAGGTAGTCCTGGTTCAAACGCTTTTGCTGCTTACGCATTTTCTGGCGGGGGCGGAGGCGGAGGTGGAGCCGGTTCATATGGTAGAAACGGTGGATCTGGAGGCAGTGGAGCCTTTGGATACTACGAAGGTAATTTAACTGGTGGTTCAGCAGTCGCTTACGCTGTAGGTGGTGGAGGTTCTGCCGGAGGGAGTGGTCATCACGGTGGTTCGCCAGGAGGAGCTGGAGGAGCTACTAGCTTAACTGGTAAGTTTACAGTAAACGGTTCAAGCGGTGGAAACGGAGGACCTAGTGGAGGAAATGGAAACACTGGTTCAGGTGGAAATGCCCCAGGTGCAACAGGAAACTTTCCTAAAAATTTCTTTTTTGATGCTAGTAATTTTGGAACTGGTGGTTCAGGTGGAAAAAGAGATGTTCCGTCATATGCAGGTGGTGGTGGTTTTTTACTTTATTATGAAAACGATTTAGGAGCGTAAGGATTTTAACTATGGCATATTTTATACTTAACCCAAACGAAACAGATTATACAAATATTTACAGAATAGCTGCAAATGATGCAGATAAAGATAATCTTAATTTAGATGCAGAAAATATTACTGTAGATGTAAGTGATTCAGATTTTAATAATTTAAGAACTGGTATGAAATTAATTTCATCATGGGATGGCACAAACTATACTTTTGTAGATGCGTTACCTACTGATGAGCCAACTCCACCAGAGGATCCTGGTAGCAGTCCTGCTTTCTTTTCTGCTGCAGATCAAGTAAGTGCCCATATAAATGATGTTGTGGGAATTTGTAATGCTTTTATCAACGAACAAAATAATGCAAGCAACCCTTTATTTAGTTCAATTGAATCTTACAAAAATTATCTAACAGGTTTTGATACTTCTACATTAAGTTATCCTATGACAGTTACTTGGGAAAAATATTGTGAAGATAATGGTATAAGTTATTTCCACCCTTTACAGATACCTTAATTTGATTATATTGTAGCAACCATGCTACAAAATATTATTGAATTTAAAGCTAATCATCAATATGTAGATTTAAAAGAAGATCTTCCAAAACCAATTAAATTAAATATTCCTGAGTGGTATAAAAAATTACAACACTCAGCAACTAAACTAACTATAAAGGGTTGTGTACCTGTCATGGATAGTTTGACTACTGGCTATGTTTTGAGTCTGCCACAAGATATAATACTAAAAAATAATGTTTTAGAAGATAATAAAATTATTAGTCGTATGATTCCCTCTGTACAAGATACATTAAAAACAATAGATTTGAATATAAATGTTGAAGATGTTGATCAAACACATCACCGAGGACAGGTTGAAGGATCTCCTATTAATAAAAAAAATTTACAATTTCCTATACAGAAACTTCTTAACCCTTGGACTATAAAAACACCTCCTGGATATTCTTGCTTATTTGTACCACCTTTAAATAATGAAGATGATAGATTTTCTATTATACCAGCTATTGTAAATACCGATACATTTTCTTTACCAATAAATTTTCCGTTTATAATGAATGGAGATAAATATCCAGTACTTGATACAACTTTAAAAAGAGGTACACCCTATGTTCAAATAATACCATTTAAAAGAGATAATTGGAAAATGAAAATTACAGGTACAAAAAGAACAGAATCTAATAAACATGAGGTAACTTTTTTAAAACATAGCCTCGATATAATTCATAGATATAGAACTAAATGGTGGAACAAAAGTAGTTTTTTTTAATGGAAAAAATTAGAGATTATATATTAACAATAGAAAACGCAATGCCTTATAATCAATTAGAGGTTTTAAAGGAAGTTTGTGAATCAAATCATTTAGGAAACGAACCTGGTGTAGTTGGTATGGATAGAAGATTAGATCCAACGATTAGAAAAACAAGAGTAAGATATCTTTTTAATGCAGGAGAAGACTGTAAAAGTATGACAATGGCTTATTGGGCTAACTACTTAATGAAGTTATTTACTCATTACAAAAAACAATACTGTAACGCATATAAAATTAACTACAGTGACATTAATGTAAGTGAGTTACAGTTGTTAACTTATGGTAAAGGTAGCTTTTACAAAACACATGTAGATCATTTTAGAAATAGTCCTAGAACTTTAAGTTTTATTTTTTTAGTTAATGATAATTATGAGGGTGGAGAATTGTATTTTAAACTTATAAACGAAACAATAAAAATTCCAGTTAAGCAAGGTTCACTTGTTATATGGCCAAGTGGTTTTCAATACCCACATGGAGTTCTCCCTGTCACAAAAGGCGAAAGGTATGCGGTAGTATCATGGGCATTATAGGTAAAGATTTTAAGTATAAAAAAATAGATAATATTCTAAATGAAAATTTAGTTAATTTTTTTAGAGAGTATTGTAAATTTGAACATCAGTTCGATAATAAAATGCATTTATTTGGTGATGATAAAATTACTGCTGGTGATAGTCAACACTATGGTGATTTTGCAACTGAATCTTTATTAATAATGCTTCAGCCAGAAATAGAAAAAATAGTAGGTAAAAAATTATTACCTACGTATTCTTTTTGGAGAATGTATACATATGGTGGTTATTTAAAAAAACATATTGATAGAGAGGCATGTGAGATAAGTGTTACATTGAACATAATGGGAGATACTGATTGGCCTATTTATATTGAAGATAATGAAGTACATTTAAAACCTGGTGATGGTGTAGTTTATTTAGGTTGTGAACTTAATCATGAAAGAAAAAAACTTAAAGGAGATTATCAAGCACAAATATTTTTACATTATGTAGAAGAAGATGGTAAAAATGCATGTTATAAATTTGATCAAAGACCAGCTTTAGGAGCCCCAAAATGAAATTTGTAAAAAAGCAGAATGGAAATGTAGATATTGAATTTAGCGATGAAGAGGTAAAAATATTTTCTGAAACCCAAAAACTTACATTAACACCTATAGCAGTAAGACATTTTGAAAATAATCTAATGAAAGTAATTGCAGATATGCATGCTAGTCTTCCAGAAAATTTAAAAAATGTACAGTCAGAAAATGATGTAGATACTGAAGTAGCAACTGAATGATTACCTCTCAAAATAATTTTTTAGATAATGATAAATTTTGGACAATTCACGCTGCTGTTTATAGTAAGGAAATACCTTGGTTTAAAGAAGGTAATTTATTTACACATGTCTTAGTCAAAAACAGTAAGATTAATAGTCCTTTTGCAAATTTATTAGGTGCTTTTAAAGAAGAAATTCAAGATCCTATAACGGAGGCTAGTTTATTTCTAGTACCAAAAACAGGAAAAGAAAATGCTATAGAACATAATCTAAATCAAAAAACTCTAATATATACATTAGATACCTCTAATGGCCATAAGCTGATAAGTTCTATTCAAGAAATAGAAACAAAACAAAACAGTGCGATTATGATAGACCACCCGACTTCTGTAATTCAAAAAAGACAATCAGATAAGGATTATATGGGTATCTTCTACGTATCATTTAAAAATAAATAGTATTATGGTATAATATGCAATGCCTTTAACAAACATACAAATAGCACCAGGATTCAATAAACAAGTAACAGAGACCGGAGCAGAAGGTCAATGGACTGATGGAGATTTTGTAAGATTTAGGTATGGATCTCCTGAAAAAATAGGTGGTTGGGAACAGATTACATCAGATACTTTAGTTGGAGCCGTGAGAAAACAACTAGTGTGGGCTGATTTAGATGGAAGAAAATACGCAGCTTTAGGAACTAATAAAGCTTTATTAATTTATTATGAAGGTGCTTTCTATGACATCACTCCACTAAATACAGCTTTAACATCATGTACTTTTGATGCAACAAACACATCTACAACAGTTACAGTAAATAAATCAGGGCACGGTTTAGAACCTGGAGATTTATTTACTTTTACATCAGTAACCCCTCCTTCAGGCACGGGATATCTTGCAGCTGATTTTGAAACAAATACCTTTGAAGTTATTACATCTGCAGCAAATGAATTTACAATCACCATGGCAACGGCTTCATCAGGGACTACATCGGCCACCGGATCAGCAACTGTAAATCCATATGTCAAACCTGGACCACTTAATGCAACAGCAGGGTATGGATGGGGAACAGGGACGTGGGGAAGAGGAAAATTTGGATCTCCCGCAACAACTAGTAATTTAATAATTGATCCCGCTTCATGGTCTATAGACAACTTCGGTCAAGTAATGATAGCAACAATTAAAAATGGAAAAACTTTTTCTTGGAATCCTATAAATGCAGATGCAAATGCTTTAACAACTAGAGCTACTGTCATTAGTGGTGCACCAACAAGATCGGTCATGTCTATTGTGTCAGATAGAGACAGGCATTTGATATTGCTTGGAACTGAAACAACCGTTGGTTCTACAACTACGCAAGACAAAATGTTTATAAGATTTTCTGATCAAGAAAATTTATCCGAATATACACCTACATCGGTCAACACTGCTGGTACTTTAAGATTGGACTCTGGAGTAACAATTGTAGGAGCTGCAAAAGGTAAAGATTATATTTTAATTTTAACAGATACTTCTGCATACGTAATGCAGTTTGTTGGACCACCTTTCACCTTTTCTATTAGACAAGTCGGAAGTAATTGTGGATTAATTGGTCAGCATGCATTACATTATGTTAACGGAAGAGTTTGGTGGATGGGACAAGCAGGAGGTTTTTTTGTATACGATGGAACAGTTAAATCAGTTCCATGCTTAGTTGAAGATTTTGTATTTACCAATACAGGAAGTAATCTTGGAATCAACTATAGCGCAGGAGAACAAGTATATGCAGGTCTTAATCATTTATATGAAGAAATAAATTGGTTTTATCCTAAAAGTGGTTCTGAATTAGTAGATAGAGTAGTGTCTTACAATTATACAGAAAATGCTTGGACAACAGGTTCTTTGGCTAGAACTTCTTTTCATGATTCAACTTTATATGACAATCCTTACGCAACCGAGTTTGACAGCACAGCAGTACCAACGTTTCCTACTATTCAAGGAGTTAGTAACACAAACGGTGCTTCTACATACTATGCTCATGAAGTAGGCGTGGATCAAGTTGATAGTGCTGGTAACAAAACGGCTATACCTGCATTTATTCAATCAGGAGATTTTGATTTAAGTGTTGGTGGTGATGGAGAGTTTTTTATGAGTATGAGAAGGTTTATACCTGATTTTAAAAGACTTGTAGGTAATGCCGAAATTACAATTAATTTAAGAAATTATCCGACAAGCACAACATCAAGCTCACCTTTAGGGCCATTTACAATTACAAGCTCAACTGATAAAGTAGACACACGTGCCAGATCAAGATTTGCAAGTGTGAAAGTAGCTAACCTTTCAACGGATCAAAGTTGGAGATATGGTACTTTTAGAGCTGATGTACAACCAGATGGAATGAGGGGTTAATGGATCCTATTACACAAAGAATTTTAGATCAACAAAGGGCTATAACACAAGATCCTAACTTTAATAGCTATCAACCATCTGACGTAAATGGCATTGCAGCTATTAATAATACACCCGTTAATGAAAACCTTATGACTAACGAAGCTTTTATTCCATCAATAGATTTTAAAGGAATGGCAAAAAATGTTGGTAAAAACTTAGTAACTAATTATGCTGTAAAAAAATTAGGACTTGAGGGAATAAAAGCCAACGTATTAAAATCAGTCCTCAGAGGAGGTCCTTTGATAGGTTTATCTAACCCTCTTACAGCAGCCTTTACAGTAGGTTCAATGTTACCAGATTCAGTGAAAGGACTTGCAGGTATATTAAGAAGCAATAGAGCACAAAAAGCTATTGAAAGAGATATTATGAGAGACATGCAAGGAACAATAACCACAAGTAGTCCAGCCATAACTAATATTCAACCAACTGCACAAGATACAGCAAGAGGTGGTGGTAATGTACCAGCATCACCAAAATCAACACCTTCAGCTGCTCCTACACAATCAAGGCATACGTCTGGAGCAGGTGGACTACATTCAGGATATTAACAATGGCTAGAGTAGATATAATAATACCTGAACCCACTCCTCAATACACAGAAGAAAACCAAAGACAAGTTACTCAGTCTTTACGTACTATGCAAGATAAGTTAAATACTTCTTATCAACAAGAAATTAAAAATGAACAAGATGCTTTTAATTATTTTTTATCATGACTATACGATATAAAAACCAAGGGTTTAAACAAGCAAGTACAGGTAAGACTACAGTATTCACATGTCCAAGTGATGCAACAGTAATAATCAAAAGTGTTTATTGTGCTAACAACGATGCTTCATCAGCGGTGTTAGTAAATATGAATTTAGTAGACTCTTCTGATTCAAGTACAGAGTATGAATTTTTTAGAGATGATGTGCCTGCAAAATCACAGGTAAATGCTACACCACAAGGTTTAAATTTAGAAGCTGGAGATGCAATAACAGTACAAGCAGCTACAGGCAGTAATACAATTCAAGGTGCAATAAGTTATGCGCAAATAGATAGATCGCAAGAGAATGGCTAGAAAATTTAAAGATTTTGTTGAGAGAGATCAACCTAGAAAAAGAGGTGCTCGTCAACATAAAAAAAGTTTAAACAAAAGTGAGAAAAGACAAAAACGTACTCGAAGATACAAGGGACAAGGTAAAGGCTAATATAAAACTAGTTAATGAATATTCTTTCACTTCATCTTTCTCATGAGGGATGTGCAACTTACATTCAAGATAATAAAATAATTTTTCATACACAATTAGATAGATATAATAGATTTAAATATAACACTTTTCCAACTTATGAAATTATATCTATTTTAAAAAAAATTAACATAGATATTATAATAATTACTTTTTTAAACGAAAATAATTCAGCACTTTTGTGGAGAGATTTTTTACAAGCTTTACCAAATATAGAAAAAAGAAAAATTATATTTTATGGTAAAGAACATCATCATTTATTTCATGCCTATTGTTCTTTAACTTGGAGAACAAATATAAAAAATATTTTAGTTACAGACTCTAGAGGTAAAGAAATAGAAGACGATTTCGAAAGAGAAAGTTTTTATATGTATAATAATAAACTGGAGCATGTTAAAACTTTTACAAAAAAAGATGCTCCTACTATTGGAGATAATTATGCAGAATTTACCGAAAATAATTTTGAAAGCTCTCTTGCATGTGGAAAGACAATGGCTTGGAGCCTGTATGATGAGAGACCAAATAAAATACAAAAACAATTTGAAAACGATATGAATGGGATATTAGATTTATTTAACATAGAGAAAGAAATATTATTTACTGGTGGGTGTGCACAAAATATTTTATATAATTCAAAGCTTTTACAAAAATACAATAAGGTTTTTTGTGATCCTTTTAATGGAGATTTTGGTATTAGTTTAGGAGCTGCAAATTATTTTACAAATAATAAAATAAAAAATGATACTGTTTATTTAGGAATACCACAAAAAATAAATACTGATCTATTTTTAAAACACAAGATAATTAAATGTACACAAGATGATGTAAGCAAAATTTTATTAAATAATCCTGTAGCTATATTTCAATCAAGAAGTGAACAAGGGCAAAGAGGGCTTGGAAATAGATCGCTTCTTATGAGTCCAATACATAAAGATGCACACAATTTAATAAATGATATAAAAAAAAGAGAATGGTTCAGGCCTTTTGCTTGTTCAGTTCTTAAAGAAGCTGCTAAAGATTGGTTTGATATGAATATAGATGAGTCTCCATACATGATGTACGTTTTTAAATTAAAAAAATTAGGAATACTAAAAGCTGGTATTTCTGTAGATAATCATTCAAGAATACAAACTGTTTCAAAAAAAAATAATTTACACTATTATAATCTAATAAATTCTTTTAATAAGTTAACTAATGTACCAATGTTAATAAACACAAGTCTAAATTTACCAGGAGAGGTTCTAGTTGAAACACTTAATGATTTAAAAAATATGTTCGAAAAGAGTAATTTAAAGTACATATATTTACCAGAAATAAACACTTTAATACAGAAACAGTATTGACTGTCTTTATTAAATAAATTAGATTCTAACCATGAGCGATTTAGTAAAAATACCTGCAGAAGCAAAAGAGATTATTAAACACAAAAGAACGGGAGAAGTTTATGCTACTAAAGCTGATTTTGATGCTGATGTTGCTAATCCCAACACTGATACTACTGTGGATGATTTTAGACAAGACCTAGAAATTAAAGTGACAAAAGTTTCTATGGGTGCTAAAACCAAGGAATGAGCCCAACCAAAGTTATTCAATCTTTTGATGATTTGCGTTTTGATTTTAATCAATTAACTGATTTATTATCATCAGCCAATTTTAAATCTAGAGTAAGTGGCAATCACTTAAATGAATTTATTTTACAAGCATCCTATCAAATACTAGGTACACATACTCATATTTATTTTAAAGATTTAATAGAAAAAATGATAAAAAAATATTATCTCTATGGTGTTCCTATAGATGTAGATTTATTTGCAGGCTTCACACAAAGTGCAGCTTCAACAATACATGATGATCCTTATGATGTTTTGATATATGGTCTGTACGGAGACACTATGTATATTGTAGATAAAAAACAATATTTAGTAAAAGCAGGAGACACAATAAGGATAAACGAAGGTGAAGTTCACCAAGGAATAGGGTTATCACCCAGAATAATTCTATCATTAGGAATTAGAAAAGATAAGGTTGTAGAAAATAATTTAAAAAATAGAAGCAGACCCGAAATAGAAGTATAATTTTTATGGAACCTAGAGGAGCCACTGAGCTACAATTTGAATTGCTTGAAAAACATGTGCCAAAAGACTTGCTTGACCAAGTTCAAATATGCACTTCTATTCCAGGTAAAGTACCAATTGATCCAAACAAGCTAAACATACTTTGGCAAAAAAATTCTTACGATCAAGCAAATCTTTGTCATTGGTTTGCTGATACAAATAACCATAAACAGTATGATTGGTATGTTTTTAATAGTCATTGGAATTATGAAAAATTCAGATACTTCTTTCGTATACCTACCGAAAAATGTGTAGTTATAAAAAATGGTATTAATAATTTTCCGCAAAGAAAAGTTTATAAAAAAGGTGATCCAATAAAAATACTACACCACAATACTCCTTGGAGAGGTTTAAACGTTTTATTAGCAGCTATGCAGTTAGTAAAAAACCCCAACATCACGTTAGACGTTTATAGTTCTTCCCAAGTTTATGGTGATGCCTTTTCCAACAACAACGAAAAAGATTTTGAACCTTTATATGATCAAGCAAGACAAATGGCCAATGTAAATTATATTGGATACAAACCAAATGAATATATTTTAGAACATATAACGGATTATGATTTGTATGTTTACCCTAGTAATTTTGAAGAAACATTTTGTGCCTCTGCCTTAGAGGCGCTGGCTGCGGGTGTTCATGTAATAACCAATAACTTTGGTGCATTGTATGAAACTTGTGCTGAATGGCCGGTGTATGTAAATTATGATTCAGACAACGAGAGAATGGCTAGAGATACTGCTACAGCTATTGAAGTTGCTGCAACATATTTACATGAATCGTTTATACAAGAACATCTTGAGGAACAACAAAAATTTTACAAAAGATTTTACAATTGGACAAAAAAGGGATTAGAGTGGGAAAGCTTTTTACGTGGAGCTCTAAGTGCAAGGAAATAAAACATACATAAACGAAGATACTTATCAAACCTTAAAAGATGTTAAGGTAACATCATCGAATAACCAAGAAGTTGAGCTTAACGAATATGAAAAACGTATAAAGCCAATATGGATAAAGAACACCGGACAACGGAAAAGTAAAACATCTTTGTTTGTTGCAACACCTGTACACAGTGATTGTTCAATTCATTATGCACAAGGATTGTTGCAATTACAAAAATTGTGCATGGAAAAAAAGGTAGAAGTACAATTTCAACTATTGAAATCATCATTAGTAACACAAGGAAGAAACTTGTGTGTATCAGGGTTTATTGAATCTGGAATGACTCACATGTTGTTTGTTGATTCAGATATATTGATGAATGCAGAGTCTATTTTTAAAATGATAGACAGAGATAAAGATATTATCTCAATTCCATATCCACTAAAAACATTTAATTGGGATAAGGCTTTTGATGCAATTAAAAAAGGTGAAGTAAAAAAACCTTCTGATATTCACAAATGGACTAATAGTTATCCAATGAGAGTGAAAGATACTAACGACATTGTTGTAGACGAAGGTGTCATAGAAGTTACACATAGTCCAACGGGATGTATGATGATTAAAAGAGAAGTATTCGATAAAATGATTAAACATTATCCAGATAAAGGTATAGTTCAAAAGACAGTTATTAATGGTGAGTATGTAAATAGACCTCATCTATGGAACTTTTTTGACTGTATTCATGACCCTGAAACTAAGACATATTTAGGTGAGGATTTTAGCTTTTGTAAACTATGGAAAGACATAGGTGGTAAGTGTTATGCCTTTATTGATGATCCAATTATGCATATTGGAGAGCATCAATATTCAGGACGTTTTGCCGATGAGTTGATAATACCTAAGTAAAATGGTAATATTGAAAACTTAAGATCTTAATAAGGAGAATTATTTAATGTTACATCTTTTACCCTACGCACTAGCAGCTTATGGAGGAATTTCAGGTTACAAAAGCGCTAAAGAAGCAGGCGTAAGTCCATTAGGTTCACTTGTCCATGGTGCTCTAGGAGCATATGGTGGATATAGTATGGGTTCTGCGGGAATGGGAATGTTTCCTGGATCAGCAGCAACTGCAAAATTTGCAGCAATGCCAATGACACAATCTTTAACAAGACTCCCAGGAATATCTGCAATACAAACACCTGGAAACCAAATGATTAATAATCAGATGCAACAAGAAGTAGCTGCTGGAGTTACTAAATCAAATGTATTGAACCAAGGTAATACATCTAACCAAGGTGGTAGTCTTTTAGATTTACTTAGAAAAAAAGGAAGTGACGATTACGATCCTATGAAGATTGCAATGGCAGCTGGTGGTATACCTCTTATCATGGGTGCCTTTGATCAAGCGCCAACTGATGTTTACACTCCTGGCTACAATACAAATTATTTAAAGACTAGAGAAGAAAGAAGTTTCTCATACATAGATCCTGCAACAGGAGAAGAAAAAGAATATAAAAAAATTTATGTACCAGAAGAAAACCCTAATGATCCCGGGATGCAAATGAATGCAACAAGGTTGAGAACTGGTGGTTTAGCAGAAATAAAAAAATTTAATGAAGGAGGTATAAATTATTTACCTTCAAAAACAACTCACGATGAAAATGATTCTAACAATTATATTAGAGCATCAGGATATGTTGAGGACGGAGCAGGAGTAGGTGATAAGGACGAAGACACAATGTTAGCTCAATTAGCAGACGGAGAGTTTGTGACAAGAGCAGATGGTGTGTTAGGTGCAGGAATCATTGCAGGTGCTAATCCAAATAGCATGAAAGACATGAGAGAAAAAGGTGCTACCTACTTCTATGAACAACAAAAAAGATATAAAAGAGTATTTGATTTATTGAAGGAGGCAAATGGCAACAGCAAACAAAAAACAAATTAAACCACTTGTAAGTGTATTACCAATAGAGTTTAAAGAGGTAGAACGATTTTGGCCTTTAGCAGAATTTATGGTGGCTGAAGCTTTGGCTTTTTCAGGAAAGTTTGCTGATTCTTCATATTTTTTAAAAGAATTAAAAGAAAATAGAATGCAACTTTGGGTAATGTTTGGTTCTGATGAATTTGAAGAAAATAAAGTTTTTGGTATTTGTATTGGACAAATACAAGAACAACCTAATTACAAACAATATGAAATAATAATTTGCACAGGAAAGAGAAGAGAATTATGGGAAGACAATATTGTGAATGAAATAACAAGTTTTGCAAAACTTAACGATTGTAAAAAATTAAATATTATGGCCAGACCTGGTTGGGAAAAAGTTTCCAAAAAATGGGGATGGAAAAAGAAACACGTACAACTAGAGAAATGGATATAGCACTATGGGATTCATGAGACCTAAGTCACAACCTACACCTACTGCACAAACTTATTATCAAAGAGAAGCACCGGGTATAGAAGAACGAAAAATGGAGTTAATGGACGTAGCAAGAGATATTGCTAATGTACCGATAAACTTACCTGATTATCAGGTTGCACAATTAGATGCATTAGAGAAACAAGGAGTTACAGCTGCAGGACAAACAGGTGTAGGAGCTAATACTGTTGGTGCAGGTATCGGATCAATTTTAAACGCAGCAACTCCAGTTGGACAACAACAAATCAACCAATATTTAAATCCTTACCAACAATATGTAACAGACGAAATTTCAAGACAAGGACAAATGATGCAGAATCAGTTAGGTGCTAAAGCTATAGGAGCAGGTGCTTTTGGAGGTGGTAGAGAAGGAGTACAACAAGCAGAACTTCAAGGAAGAACATTATCAAACATTGGTCAATCCCTAGCATCTGGATTTCAAACTGCATTAGGAGCAGCACAAAGACAACAACAAGTTGGTTTAGCTGCAGGGCAACAGTTAGGTCAAATGGGTGCCTTACAGCAACAAATGGCTCAAGGTGATATTAATCAGTTAATGGCTGCTGGAGGATTACAAAGACAATTAGCTCAAGCAACTTTAGATGCTCAAAGACAATCAACTTTACAACAACAATACGAACCATACCAAAGAGCAGAGTTCTTAGCTAACTTATATGCAGCAGGACCTAAAACACAATCAGGAGTAACTATGGGAACAAACCCAGCTACAAATCCTTTTGCACAAGCTGTTGGTACTGGTATAGGAGCATTCACAGCTTACCAAGGCGCTAACCAAAATAAACAGGCTTAGGAGAGTGAATGTCACTTAACAAAATTTTAAACAGACCGATGTTTAGAAAAGAGGCACTTAGAAAAGGTGCTCTTAAAACTATTAATGCACGAACAGGAAGAATGGTGGGAATGAACGTTCCTGGAGGAGCTATAGATTACGTACAAAAAGGAGGTGGCTTTTACGATCCTAAAACAGGAAGATTAGTCGGTGGATTACCTGTAGATCCAAAAAGTACAAACGCTCCAAAGCCTGGTATATTTCAAAGAATAAAATCAGATATAAGAAATTTTCCAGGAGGTATAAAAAGTGATCCTATTGGTACAATAAAAGGAACAA
>Ga0181377_1000342_pt1 | contig 17951 bp, 8 predicted proteins | sample LowvirmetaG_9_FD_130160 | JGI IMG/M metagenome (GOLD analysis project Ga0181377, IMG submission 130160) | Marine viral communities from the Subarctic Pacific Ocean - Lowphox_13 viral metaG | ecosystem: Environmental > Aquatic > Marine > Oceanic | place: Subarctic Pacific Ocean | collected 2015-12-10
AAGAAGGGAGTCAGGAAAACCCTGTTGATTGGTATCCTACCTCTACCAATACAGCGGGTGATTTGCGTATAAGCTCTGGCTCCAAGATTATTCAAGCTCTTGAAACTCGGCAACAGATACTGGTGTTTACAGACGTTTCTATTCACGCAATGCAGTTTCTTGGACCACCGTTTACCTTTGGTATAAACTTAATTTCCGAAAACATTACCATCGCTAGTCCGAAAGCTGCGGTTGCGGTGGACGATGCGGTATTCTGGATGGGATCGGCGGAGTTCTATGCGTTCACGGGTGCGGTTCAAAGAATACCCTGCACTGTGCGAGATTACGTGTTTGATGACATAAACACTTCTCAGTCTGACAAAATTGTTTCGGGAGCCAACGTGTCCTTCTCCGAGGTTTGGTGGTTTTATCCGTCTGCGGACTCAACTGAGAACGACAGGTATGTGGTTTACAATTACCTTGAAAAGCTTTGGTTTATAGGAAACCTAGCTAGAACGGCGTGGTTGGATCGTGGTATTTCTTCGTTGCCTCTCGCGGCGGGAACTAACAACTTTTTGTATAATCAAGAGGTGGGCGCACAAGATGACGGCGCAGCTATGACTTCGTTTATTGAGTCTGGGGACATGTCTATTACAGACGGCAATCAGTTTTCTTTTATCAACAGGGTTATACCGGACATTAACTTTAGAGAAACAGTCGATACTTCTTCTTTGGACTTTATCTTGGAGACTAAAAGTTTTCCGGGGCAAGTCGATCAGAACTCCTCAACAAACACTATATCTAAAACATCCAGTACGCCTGTGGATCAGTACACAAACCAGTACTTTACACGGTTACGGGGCCGTAGTTTTACGCTCAAGCTGCAATCTACAGACGCGAACGTCCTTTGGAGATTGGGTGTGCCTCGCGTAGATATTAGACCTGACGGGAGAAGGTAATGGCTACCAACACTCCTGTACCGTTTTTTCCTACTCCGCCTCAAGAGTACAACCAAGAGTATTTAAATGAGGTAGTTCGTTCTTTTTCCGTGTTTTTGAATCAGTTCAACAACACTCAACAAGTGGCAGACGATGATACGACTGCCCTAAGCTGGTTTATGGGCTGATGGCTAACGCATATATAAACGCAAAAGCGGACCTTACAACGACAGGCATAACCACGCTGTATACGTGCGGTCCGTTTGCTACGGCGGTAGTAAAGTCAATTTTGGTTTGCGATGACAGTAACAATGGTGATACCTTAACGCTTACAATAACAGACGCGTCAAACGCCGTGTTTGTTTTGTTTGACAGTAAAACTATTGCAGGCCATGCAACTATAGAACTATTAACGGCACCACTTGTGGTTCAAGCCGATGAAGTCTTAAAAGTTACGGCTGCTACAGCCAATCGGCTGCACGTTGTAGCTAGTATTTTAGAGATTTCGTGATAAAGTACGGTCAAAGGGGCAGTGTGATGCAAGAACAGATGTATTTTCCCGAAGGTGGTGTGGGGTCTTTCTTAACCTCTAACATGGATGAAATGCCTGACAACGTACTTGCGTTTGGTCAACCTCGCGGCATTAACTCTATGGGCGACGTAGCAAACCGCATGGCTCAGATGGGTCGTAACGGTGACACGGAACTGGCTCACGTTAATCGTGACGAGATTATTATAGACCGGAACATGGCCCGCGATCCGCGGATCAGGAACGCTATGGCGGAGGTTTTTAGTGACAATGACATGGACATGGCGCGTTACACGGTTGGCAACGCGGCTAACTCTGTAAACCCTTATACGGGTAACAGAGAGTTTTTTCTGAAGAAGATCATTAGCGGCGTTAAGAAGATCGTTAAGGCGGCTGCGCCTATTGTATTACCCGCTGTAATTGGGTTGGCTACAGGCGGGCTTGGTTTAGGTTTGATGGCGCAGGGTGCTTTGACGGGCGGTTTAACCGCTTTAGCTACAGGCGGTAATCGAAAAGACCTTTTAAGAGGCGCATTGTTTGGGGGATTAGCGGGCGGTATTTCAAGCGGTATTCAACGTTATAGTCAAGCCGCTTCAGGGGAAGGCATTGCGGCGTTTAAAGAAGGTTTCGTAGACAGCGCACCGGAGTTTTTAAAGGGTCGTGGTCAAAACTTCTTGTTCCCTAAAAACGAGCTTGTGTTAGAGTCCATGACTTCCCAAGGCACAGACACGTTAAGTGATTTCCCCGCCCCCTCGGAACAGTATTCCGGTGAAAACCTTTTGTCAGACTCCACGAAAACTGCACCAACCGCAGATAGTGCAATACGCGCACCCGCTATTCAAAAGAACATTAAACTAGCGGATTATACGACAGACGGTTCTTTTTATAAGAACCCTGAAATAACGCTTGATGCGGCTCGTAAGTATCTAACCGCCTCTGGTACGCCTGTAAACGAGGGAACGCTTAAAATGGTTATGGATCAGGCGTCTGGTGGTTACAAAATTCTACCAACAATCGGCACCACTCTCGGCATAGGCGCGTTAGCTGGTGGCTTTAAACAAATACCTGCGGCGAAATTAGAAGACCCCTACGATCAGGAATCGCCGTCCCAAAAACTCTTGGAAGCAAACCCTGAGAAGTATCGCACAGGTGTAGTGGGTGCCCCGTCTTACCGCACTCTGTACGATGTAATGGTGCCCACGGTCCGTCCGCCGATTTATGAGCCCCTCGTTGAGCCCATACAAACCGCGGCCCGCGGCGGCGAAATGGAGAACTTCCCGCGCAAGACAGGTTATATAAGTGGCCCCGGAACCGAGACTTCCGATAGTATCCCAGCGATGCTTTCTGACGGTGAGTTTGTAATGAACGCCAAGGCCGTCCGCGGAGCGGGTGGAGGTAGCAGGGAGCGCGGCGTTAGAAAGATGTACGATATGATGAGAGCCTTTGAAGGGGGTGCAGTAGCATGAGTACAACCACTCAATATGTAGTCAATCGCCAAGACCCCGCGATTGAGGCTTACCGTCTGGGCTTACTGGGCGATGTGCAAGAATACATCAAAGGTCAGATTGAACGCGGCGATGCACCGCCTGATTATCAGGTTGCAGGGCTAAGTCCCGGTGAACAGGCTTCTATTGCCGCCGCCCAAACAGGCGTGGGCGCGTACCAGCCGTTCCTGACGCAAGGTTCGTCAACCGTGGATCAGGGCGCAAGTTTAGTTGGAGATCAGGCCACCGGATACATGGGGGACGCCTCGACAGCTTTAAAAGGCGGTATTGGTGCTTTGGCTGGTACTGGGGCTATGTATGACCCCAACAGTTACCAAGACTTTATGAACCCTTACGAAGATCAGGTCATTGACAACACTCTAGCGGACATTCGTCGTCAGGGTGACATAGCTCAACAGGGGGTTAAGGCTCAAGCAGTTGGTTCTGGAGCGTTTGGTGGTTCTCGCGGTCAGATTGCACAGTCTGAGCTAGACCGAAACGTTATGAAGCAACAGGCCGACACGGCGGCGCAAATGCGGGCGGCAGGTTTTCAGAACGCGCAGCAAGCTGCAATGAATGCGTTTGAGTCTGGCATGGGTAGACAGCAACAGTTGGGCCAGCTTACCGGACAGATAGGCGCGGGCCTTGGTTCCTTGGGCGCACAAACGGGTGCGTTGGGTCAACAGCTAGGCGGGCTTGGTATACAACAAGCGGGCTTGGGTGAGATGGGCACAAACCTGAACACTCAAGACATACAGAACCTAATGACGACGGGCGCTACGGAGCGTGGCGTCAATCAGGCGGGCTTAGATGCTCTGCGATTGACCAACTTGCAGCGTTATACACAGCCTTATCAACAGTATGGCTTCTTGTCGGATGTTTACTCTGGCACACCAACAGGGTCTTCAACGCTTACGGCGGCTTCGGCTCCGCAAGTTTCACCCTTCCAAACTGCAATGGGTTTGGGTATAAGTGGATTAGCCGCCGCATCAGGCGCACAACGGGCGGGGTTATTTTAAATGATGAATCGTAGCGTAATGAAGCGTCAGATGTTTAACCAAGGCGGATACGTTCAACCGCAACGGATGAATTTAGGCGGACAACCCATGATGCCGCCCGCAGCGCCACCACCAATGGCTCCACCACCAATGGGACCAGAGCAAGCTCTAGCTGGCGCAGAAGCGCAGGGCCAAGAGATGGGCATGATGGCAGCGGAAGGCGTTATGCAGCAAATTGACGGCGCTCAAGACTACCAAAGCTTGATCGACGGAATACGCGGCAACCAACAGCCCCTTGAAGCGCGGTACGCGGAACTTGGTGGTATTGTTGGTGAGCAAGACGCCATGCAGACACCCGAGTCGGTTTTGGCACTAACGCAACCAGCAATTATGATGACGGAAGAGGGAGCGGTTAACAGCGGCATTGGTGAGCTAATGCAGGGCATAGCCGGAGATACTTCGATGGAAGGTCAGATGGGGGAGGGCGTCGGTGGTTTAATGATGGCCCAAGCGCCGGAGCCCGCGATGCAAGCTCCCATGATGGAGGCGGGCAACACTCCCCCCGTAAATTTTAGGCAGGGTGGGCCCGTAGAGGTCCAAAGACTTCAGGCAGGCGGAACGCCCAACCCTGTTATAGCGCAGGCAAATCGTGATGCTTCAGCGTACCAAGATTACTTTGCGGGAGCTATGGACAGCGAAGCGCGGGCCGCGGACCTTGAAGAACAACGTAGAATGTCACAAGCGCAAATGCTGTTTGATATTGCTCAAGCGGGTTTGCAGTTTGCAGGCACTACTGAAGGCGGCTCTATTGCGGAGCGTCTGGCAAATGCGGCTGCGCAAACACAGCTTCCACAGCGGATCGGGGAACGTGCCGCAGGTATGATGGCTGCGAAACGAGAACAACGCGCCGAGGACCGTCAGATTAGAATGGCGGGTCTACAGGCTAGCCTTGAAGATGCTAGGGTAAAGACTGCCGCAGATCGGGCGGAAGATGCGGCAAAAGCTAAACGACTGACTCCTAAAATGGTAAATGTTGTTGGTGAAGATGGCGTCTTAATTAAGTCCATAGACGTGGCAAACCAGTACCCAGAATACCAGCAACTCCTGTTAGATAACCCCGGAGCTACGGCGTACAACCTTGGAACAAAACAGGCAGCAAACATTGAGTTTGTTCACACGTTTAAAGACGGAAAGTTTGTAAAATCTATACCTTTTGACGTTAACAATAACTCTGAAAAAGCCGCGTTTTTAAAAGCTGTGGGTGAGGCTGGAAACTTTGATGAAGCCGCCGCGAAACCGTTGTTCGCGGCTATTACAGAGGCTAATAAGCTGAATCTAACTGGTTTGCCGATGACTTTCTACAAGGCTAAAGGCGACTTTAGAATTGACGAGGGCACCAGTAACGCAAGAACGGTAAAAGAAGGCCAACTTGTGCCTTTGACGCAGGTTCAATTTAATAAGCATTCTGACAAAGTTGATCCGATGGGCGACAAACCAACGCTTGTTCCGTTGTATAAATACGGCGCTCCAGACGTAACAATGGTTTTGGAAGCGGGTACAGATGTTGAGGCCCTACTAAGTAAATATCCCGGTTACGCTTTAGAAAAGCCGAACTTTGAGCAAGTCACGTTTACCAAGTTTAGCGCAGACGGCACAGGTAGATTAATTGGTAGCGAAAACGTCAATTTGGGGACCCCAGAAGGTGAACAACGCGCCGCGGAGTTGAACGCCGAAGGATATACTGCCGACGATGAGGCAGCAAACATATACCTCCGAGAAGTTATTGCAGACAGGGCCCGTGCGGCGGACTTCACTAATACGTTAGAGATTTGGAATAAAGACCGTGAGACGGCCCTAGAAGACATTAAGAACGCTATTGCTGAAAAGGTTAAAACAGAAGAAAGGGCGGTAGTTACTCAAAAAGACAAAGAGGAACGCCAAGAAATAATTTGGGACCGCCAACAAGTCGAACTTGAAAAACTTGCCGTCTTGGCCTTTAACCGCTCTAACGACGCAAAAATATCGGCGGCAGAGAAGAAAGTAGCCTCAGACCTTCAAGTTGCGCTTGAGGAGGAAGCCCGTCAGATAGCGAGAGAAAGACGTGAGGCGGCGCGGACCTTTAAAATACAAGAGCTTACTCGCAGGTATCAAGCCGCAGACGGAACGGTTAGCTACGAGCAAGTAGAAATGCCGCTGGGTACTGCCGAGAGAACTCAGGCCGTCTTTGACCTTATTGAAGCTGAAGCTGAAGTGGGTTACAGTAAATGGGGAACTGATAAAGCAGCGGTGGAAGCTTGGAGAGAACAACAAGTTAGTATTGCAAATCTCTTCCGACAACGCGAAGGCGAATTTACTGAAGTTAAGCTGACCGAGCCTGTTAAAGTTAATGGGCGGCAATATTCTGCGGGTATTCAGCAGATAAACAAAAACGACTTTATGGCAATACAAAAACGTTATCCAAAAGTTCTTACAAAAGATTATGTAAGCACTAGAGACATATACCAGAAGACAGGGTTTACGCCCGCGGAATTGTTAGAACTTACTGAGGATCAACTCAAATACGTTAGGGGCCTGCCTTCCTTTACGGATGCCGACAGAGAACGGGCGTATATACAGAAGTTTGGTATGGGATTTAAAGAGTTTGACGCTCTACTGCCGTGGCAAAAAGAACAGAAACTGGGGTTGGCTGTTCCCGCGGTTAATTACATTAACCTTGCTAATCCCAAAGACGACAAAGACATTAGAACGTTTGACGTGAGTATTCCAACAAACCGCGCTATTGTAGAGGAGCTTATTACCAACGAGGGTTTTGTGGAGATGGGGCAGTTTTCCATACCCGTCACTGAGAAAACAACAGGCTTCGTTACACAAAGAGCGATTACTGTTGGGGACACGGAGGTTCCTGCAAACACTTTTGTAGAGCTTAATCCTACGCAGGTTGCGGCGCTATCGCCCGACGCTATTCGCCGTCCATTGCAAGGCGCTCCTAAAACACTTCTTAAAGACCGCAGCACAGGGGCTACAGAAATTGTTACACTTATTGGAGGTAATTTTTATGACGCAGCGGGCAAGCCAATTAACTTAGCCTCTTCTGAGTATGCCAACGCTTTTCTTTTAAGTGATAATGGAGCATATGAAGAAGCCCTTACCGCTAAAAAACGTGCCGCCGCGGTGCAACAACGGGACGCGTTCCAACGTGCAATGTACAGAGAGTACTTTAATGTAAATCTTACAAATCTAACCGAAGCTATGATAGCGGATCGGGAAAAGGGAAACCCGGGAGTTGCCAACAGTAGCTTTGCCGAACTTCGCGGTGGTCAAGGCCCGATAAGCATGGGTAATGTTGCGGCAAGCACTGTAGACATAGCGGACCAAATTCTAAAGGGTACAGGTCCCTATGCTAAATTAAAAACTTTTGCAAACAGTATAGGGGCCATTCTCCCTGAAAACTTTGGCTGGAGCGACATGTTTCAGGAAGAAGCTACAGCCAGTAACTGGGTTGATGTCTTAAATATATCTATCAGGGTGGCATTAGCCTCAAGTCCAAGACTTGCGGAAACAGAACAGGCTCGTTTGGGTAGAGGTCTTCCAGATTCTCAGAAATTCTTGGCAAACCCCCGTACAGAATTGGCTAAAGCGGTGGCTCTTAGAACCCGGTTAAATATGGAATACGAACAAAACTTAAACATAATTGCAGAAGACCCGAATAGTCTTATAGCCAAGAAAGCTAGAGAGCAAAATTACGCGATTGGTATGTACAACAGTCTATTAGGCGGCATTCCATTACGAGGATATGTGGATGACGCAGAAGTTAACGCGCTTAATGAAAAATTAGATATATCCACGAAAAAAATTGGGGTTGTAAAATAAATGGAAGAAGAAACAGTCGTACCCGTGGAGGTTGAAGAAACTGTAGTTCCTGCGCGTCAAACACGCCGAACCGCAAAAACAACTGAGGCCGTTGATCCCGACGCAATTCCCGCGCAAAAACTTCCCGCTATGGAAGCGGGGGCTTTTGTTAATTGGTCACCGGATGAGCTTGCTGAAATTTATGCGGCATTTCCAACTAAACGTAAGGCTCAAGATTACATTGCCAACACAACCTTAGAAATGTTAAACAACTCAACCGAGTTTTTTGGGCAAGCCGACCCTCGGGCTGTTGCTGCTGGCGATGCAGAAATACTTAAATACTTGAACCTTCCTATCGGGCAACAGGGCCGCGGAATGCGGAACGCCGAACAAATTATGCGGTATTTCACAAACCTAAAACAATTTGGTGATCCGGGCGTTCCCACTGAAACCGACGCTCTTTTTTCGGGTGCGTTAGAGGGTGGCGGCGTACTGTACGGTGGCCTGAAGGGCGCTCGTTATGGTTTTCAAATAGGTTCTATACCTAACCCGTATGTTGCAATTACCGCTCCCGTCGGAGCGGTGACGGGTTTTTTAACCGGAAGTCTTTTTGGAGGCGTTTTAGGCGACGCTGCGGGTGACTTAGCTTTTGACCAAATAGAAGCGAACAGGCCCTTAACTCCGGGAACAGAGGGCGCACTTCGCGCATGGCAATCTTCTGGAACCGCAATACCGTTTATACTTAACCCCGCGTTAGGTCCCACGACTCGTATATCACAAGCGTACCTTATCCGAGACTTACCCAAGAAAAGTTTTATGGGTCCAATAACTGCCGAAGATATGGCTAATCCATACATCAGTAGATACCTAAAAGGTAAAAGCTACAAGCCTATTGAAGCTATGGCGTGGGCCGAGGACCTCTTAATTTCTGGCGGCAAGGCTTGGCAAAAAGCGGGTAAACTTCAAAAAACAGGCATTATAGCTGCGGAATCCGCGGCTGTTCCGGCGACATATGGGGCGGTAAGCATGGCCCAAGAAGCCTATGGTCCGCGTTCTGAAGGCGCTACCATCACAGGCGAACTTTTGGGCGGGCTTGCTCCCAACCTGTCAATTTTAAAGCACCTACCTGATTTCGGTATTGCCGCAAAAAAATACGTTAACTCAAAAATGGAGACGTATAGGCAAACAAAGGAAGAAACGGGAACGGGAACCTTTGATGTTTTTGGTAGACGTGCGCGGGCCGAGGCCGGAGAAATCCAAAAAATACTGGCATATATGGAAGAGAGCGGAGAGGACCCTACCGCCGTTTTAAAGTTTATGGAAGAAACTTTCCTAGACGAAAACGGAAAACTCAAGCCGGAGTTTATAGTCACCGACCCAAAAACTAAAAAGGGCGTGCCAGCAAAAACATTCTCTAGTCAATTTATAGATAGTCCTTCATTAGCCAGCCTAGATGCTCAAGTTATGAAAAACATGGGGGACTTAGACGCGGTTCGCGAATCTTCTTTTGGTAGAAGTATGACCATGCAACGCGCATTGGTAGAAGAACTTCGCGGCACGGGGGACCCTAATTTAATCCGAGTAGCCGGACAGATTCAACAAAGCCGCATAGAACTTTTAATGTCTATGCGAACAAACCAAGCGGTAGAGCAGGCGGTTCTTGCTGTAAAACAGGTTTACCCTAATGGTGGGCCGGAAGCGGCAGAAGTTTTGGGTAAAAACTTAGCTGACTTAATGAATAAACAACGGGAGGTGTTTAGAAATATAGAGGAACAAACTTGGGCACAAGTTGATGGCACCACTGCTATAACTAAATTCCAAAAGACTGATCCAAATGATCCAAAGGCTGCGCCAACATTTAGCGACGTTCCTAACGTAGTGGACGCGTGGGACGCTATTTTAAAAGAAAAGGGTGTTTCTTTCGCACAATTCAGAGACTTAATGGATGATAAAGATTTAGTTAAGATAAACGACACTATTGAGTTTTTTAAAACCCGTTTGGGTTTAAAACGGGACACGCCAAACGCTTTAGCCCCTACTCCAAAACCCGTTCAAAACTATTTTGACGCCTTAGAGGAAGCTGCGGGGGAGGATTGGTTAGACACGTTTAAAGATACAATTAATAAAACAAACTTTGCACGGGATTCCGACGGCAGAGTTCTTCCCAATCAAAAAAACATAGACCTCATAGTTTCGCTAATTGAAGATCAGCGGCCTAACCCGCTCTTAAAGAATTGGGAAACTGCTACAGGAAAGCTTACCAATAGATTAGACGTTTATGGAAACCCTTATTCTGACGAGGCCCTTCGCATTGAGCGCGAAGCCTTAGAAGGAACAACGGAACGTGTAAACGGTCCTAACGAAGAAGCCGTAGAAACTGCGGTAGCACAATTAAACGTTCAAAATAATGTTTATAGGCGCGAAAAGGGTACGCGTGAAAACATTGGTTTTAGGGATGCTGAGTTAGAAGAAGCTAAAAACGTAGTTATATCAAACATAAAAAAGGCGGCTGATGACGTAGAAATAGACGAATTGGTTGATGACTTTTCAAATTTATACGGAATGGATGACATACCAATTTCTGAGGCTGCTATGAACTTAGTGGCCCAACAGGCAGAGGTTGCTAAACTTCGATTAGCGCCCCCGACCTTTACTGAAACCGCTGTTGCAGGTTCCGCAGAGGATGCAATGCAGGCGCTGCAAGATGCGCAAATTGGATTGAAACAACTTGGTGAAGTCGGAAACCTCCGAGTAAAAGCCTTAGAAGCCCGACGCCTTTACTTGCAAGACAGATTGAAGAGGGAAACCGCGGAATCTAGTGGATCAGAAGCGGCAAGTCTTCCTCCGGGCCCTGTAGCTAGAATGTTAAGCCTACAGAAAAAGGCTTTGGTTGCCCGCAGAAGAGCCCTTAATTCTACGGAGAATGTACAGTACCAATCTAAAGAGCCTCTTAGCGCAGACGAGTTAATTGGTTTTAGAAAATCTTTACGTCAGATGGCTAACAAGTTTAACGCGCCTAACGGAAATTCAGACTCCGCAAGATTAGTAAACGAAATGCGTCACGCTGCGTTGGAAGACTTAATGAGTTACGAGGGCACGGGTGCCGCGTATCTAAACGCCATTGACGCTTCAAAAGCTTTTGGTGACTATTTTAAAAGAACCTTTGGTTCTGATATTTTGCAACGAGACGCCCGCGGTAGATTAATTGTTAACCCCGACTCTGGCCTGAACACCTTGTTTAGCGGTGGGCCCGACGCCGCGAGGACGCGTCTAAACGCTATTGAACGTTTGGGCGAGGAACTTGCGGAATCAGCCACTAAATTTGGCGCAAATCCCGAGGATATTTCTAAAATAACTACAAACCTTGGTACTCAAGAAGAACTTTTACACGACGCCTTTACAAACTTGTTGCAGAGGGCCACTTCAGCGTCCGAGGAGACGTTTAAACTTACGGAAGCCGAACAAGTTACACGGCAGCTTCAACGCATTAGAGATTGGGCTAAAACAAATTCTCGTATTGTAAGTTTTTTCCCAGAGTTACAGGAGCAAATTTCTAATTTAACCAATCCTCAAGCGTTTCTTGCGTCGATAGATAAGTCCGTAAAAGCCATGAAAGGAACGTTACGTTCTAGTGCAGCGTTTGCTGCATCCCAAAAGGGTGTTGAAAGCCCCACTATTATTATTGATAAAATATACAAGAGCGAAGACCCCTCTCGGCAACTTCGACAGCTTGCGTCAAATCTTGCGTCAATGCCCAACGAAGAAATGGCTAGAAAAGTTTCGGCTGAAATGGGTAGAGTTTTTCCAGAGGGTGGAGTGTTCACTCCCGAGGAAGCCACCGAAGGTTTGCAACGAGCCGTTATGGATTACGCGTTTCAGAGCGCAAGAATAGGAGACATAAAAGGCGGTTTAGGTAACTTTGATGCTTCCACTTTATACAGAGTGTTGTTTCAAAAAATTCCTAAAGCAGACAGCGACAGCATGACATTGGCAAACTTTTTAGAAGCCCGTGGCGCGATAAACGAGACTCAAAAGAGGACAATGAAAAGTGCGTTGGAACGAATGGTTGCAATGCAAGCGCAAAGCGCGGCTACGGGCGCGGACATGGACGGGTTTAACGTTCCAGCTATTCTTGATTTATATACGCGTATTGCTGGTGCCCGATTAGGTCAGATGGCGGGCGGTATATTGCCCGGAGGCAGAAGCGCAGGGCTTGTTGAAGAATCTGCGGGTTCAAAATACGCGCAACAGATCACGCAAGAAATACCGTTTTTAATGGAACAAGACGCGTTTCAACGCATTATGTTAAACCCTGAAAAGCTAATGCTTGCAATGAGAACTCCGCGTAACGAAAACGAAAAACAAGGAATAATTAGAACTTTAATGCGGTTTCTGGCGACTCCGGTCAAGGCTGTTGCAAGTGGTGCGGTAGGTTCTCCTACAGGGGTTGTGGTAAGAAAAGGCCCCGCAGCAATTATTGAGGAAGTAACTTCTGAGGAGACAGAGCCATCCCCCGAAACAGACGATACTATACCTACCGCGGGTCAAAGACGCCGCCCGCGAGTGGGTAGACGACCCGAGTCAAAACCGCCTGAAAAAACCAACGAAGAGGTTGAGGAAGCCTTGCGTCGGGCCAGAGAATTTTTAGATTCTCGCCCAAAACCTCCTCGCGTAACAGGCCCGAGGACCCACTTTCGGCAGCAATCCTCCCTACAGCCCTCTGGCATAGGAGCCCTCCCACTCCCTGCCAGAACGGCTGCGCCCAGCGGAGTCCAGACGGCTTCTGTTGACTCCGCTGGTAGCGGCATAGGCAGCATTGACATTAACAAAGCGCGACAGCTTTTCCCTAACGACATAACCTTCGCGGCCCGTGGCGGCGAGATGCGATCAGGCATAGGAGGATTGTTTCGATGAACAGAATGCAACAGGGCATAGCGTCCATACCCCGACAGACCGTGATCCGCGATCAGCCGCACATGCTGGCCTACATTACGCCCGCGGAAGCCATGCTTTTGAAACAGAACGGCGGATCGGGGCTCCCGAGCCACGGCGGCGTCCCTGAGTTTGGTGCCATAGGTGATTTCTTTGGTGCCATGAAGGACGACGTTGTAAACGCGTTTAATTACGATAATCTTAGTAAGCCTGAACAACGTGATCATTATGATCGTACTCAGGCCACCCTTAGACGAAACGCCGAAGAAGAGGAATACTATCGAAACGACGACCCCCCACGGCAACCCGTTCAAGTCGCGCAACCCATGTACCAAGCGCCAGCGCCCGCGCCTATCGCGCCGCCGACGATGACACCGATTAGTTCTGGTCAGCCTATGGTGCCGATGAACGCGGATGAACAGACCACGACAAGCGTAACAAACCCTTCTGACGTTATAGCGCGTCCGCCTGCCATGCCCATTGGACAACGGCCCGCGAACAAAGCCTACACATTCCAAGAACTGTTGGGCATGTACCAGAACCCTTACGCGTAGGATTTAGGCTATGGCTGACCAAAACCGCCGAATGAGCGAACAGTTTGGGGATTTAGAATACGAGTATGATCTTTTAGATCATTTAGACCCTATCGCTAGAGCGGGGTTTGATCCTAGCCGCGTGAGGGTTGGGGACCCTAATGACAGGATGACAAGTGCTGATTCGCACTATCAACCCCTTAGCGATATGATCACAATAAACCCTCGCGATTTAGCTAATAAAGCAACACACGCCCACGAATTTCGTGAACGTGGAATAGATATTTTATTAGAGGAACTTAGACGCGACGGTTTTGAATTTATACAAAAATATGGAAAAGACCTTTATTTAAAATTAAGTGATTTAAGAGACGCCATTAAAAATCAAAACAGGGCTCGTATGATAAAGGATGGTGACTACAACAAAAATTTTGAAGAAATGATTTCGGAGTTTTACGAAAAGCACGAAGATGTTAACCAAGGCGCTGAATATTATGCGGGAGAGCTTTTTAGCCCTAAATTCGGATATGTTCGCGGGGAAACTGCGCGGGATAGCCGTATTACAACTCCGGCAGAGAAAATGGCTTTGTTAAAGGAGCATCAGAGAAAAACAGGGACGCCCATAATAAAGTATGTGCCCCCGCCTGATACCGCGCAAGAACAAATGGATAGATTGGAAACAGACAACCAAGTTGCTTTTCGGGAATATTTAAAAACTAATCCTGCGGACCGCGTAGAAAGAGTTTTTTTTAAAACTCCTTATGCCGAAGGAGAAAGAAGACGTACCCGACCTTTGTTTAAATCCGTAGAACTTCTTAGCCAGTTTGCCGAAGAACAAAATAAAGAATATGGTGTGCGTGACCCAGAAAACTTTGCCCAAGGAGGTCCCGTGATGCGCGGTATTGGAACCTTGAACGAGACTGCGAGAAACATGTTTCGCGGACCGTCCGGTGTTGCCGCGTACCAACAGCTTGCGAACGGCGGCGAAGCCCAATTTAACATGGATCAGTTTGAGCAAGATTACCGCAACGAGCGGCGTAAAGCCTTGCGGGACAGTGTTGAAAGCGGCAAAACCAGCTTACCTGTTGGCATACTTCAACATGGCGTTAACCGCTTAGGCGAAGGCGTTTCTGACACCGTTCAAGGTATTGGAGCGTTTGCCAAATCTTTATACAACAACCCTCAAACTGTGGCAGAGTCTGCCGCGAAAGGCTTAGAGTCTCTGTATAATCGCGTGGCTCAAGGCGACCCTATGGCTGCAATGGAAGTTGCAGGGATGGTTGCTACGGGCGGTGCGACGGCGGCGGTAGCAAAAGGCGCACGGTTAGCGGATTTTGCCACGTTTGACCCCGATACTTCCAGAATGTTTATTGGTGACGTTGGTGCCGAAAACCTTGAAAAAGCTGGAAGACCCGTTGCAAAAAAAGTTTTGCAAGTTGCTAGACAAATGAGAATGAGGGGTGCTTCCGAAGCTGAAATAAGGGCAAAAACCAACCAAATAATTGAAAAAGAAGACCCTTCTTTAGGAGGGGTAAGTTCTAACGCCGCCGGACAATTAGTGGTTGAAATAGACGATTCTAAAATGGCTTTACGTTCAGACTCTGCGATCAGACGGGCAACGGGAGGTTATCAAAACCCGGAAGGGGGAATGTACTTTCCTGCAGATGTAGATAATGTTTTGAAAGGAACTGTTTTCCCCAAGGCTTATCCTAATGAAGCTAGTATTCGCATAGCTGACGTTTCCGAAGCAGATCAACAGTTGGGGTTATCGGGAGAATTTGAGCCCTCCACAAATACTTTAACAACCTACGTTTTAAATAACGAAGTGCCAAACGTAGCTTCGCATGAATTACAACATTACATTCAATTTAAAGAAAATTTTCCAAAGGGAGCAAATTTAGACGATGCAGCATTGGGGTTATACGGACCGATTGCAGACGACTATGAGGAAATAGCTAGTATTTTAATAAATTTTGCCAATGAAAAAATACCGGAGGATGTATTTGACGCGTATGACAACCCTGAAATTATGAAAAAATCTGTAGCAGAGATGTTAGAGGAGTCGGGTGGAGACAAATTGTATGCGGCAGAGTTTGCAGAAGCCGAAGCAGAGGCTATACGAAATAACCCTAGTTTTTATTTGACCCAATTATACAAAGCCGTTTCTGGAGAGGTTGAAGCTAGAAATGTTCAAACACGTTTAAAAATGACCGCGGCGGAAAGAAGAGCAACTCCTCCCGAAGACACGGAGGACATTCCAAGAAGTCAACAAACTATTGTTAGACGCGCTCAAGGAGGAGAAGTTATGCAAGGTGTTGGTTCTTTAAACGAGACAGCGAGAAACATGTTCCGCGGACCGCGGGGCATTGGCGCTTATCAACAGTTCGCGGACGGCGGACCTGTTTATATGCAGGAGGGTGGCGATCCGAACTTTAAGCTTTTAGTGCAAGCAGTACAGAAAGTAGAAAGTAATTTTGATTCCCGTGCTGTAAGCGAGGATGGTGCGATTGGTCTGATGCAAATCCTGCCCACTACGGCGGCTCAACCCGGATATGAAAAATATGGTGCTGAAAACGTATTTGACATAGCTGAAAGACTTATGGGTTTTAGGGATGAGCGCACTGTAGAAAACGCACGGGCTCTGCTTTTTGATCCAGAAATTAACGTAGAGTTTGGTACTAAATATTTACAGGCAATGATACGAGATTCAGGCGGAGATATCTTGCAAGCTCTGCAAAAATACAACGCGGGAGTTGGTAACTATCAAGCCTTTGAAGAAGACCCTGAAAATAATCCTTTAGATCAAGAGGCCGTGCAATATCCGATAAAGGTTACCGCAGCGTACCAAAACTTTGATCCAAGCAACCCGTTAGAACTTGCTCAATTTTCTAACAGACCTGAAGCCGCTAGTCAGATGATGGCAATGTACGAACAACCCGAATCAGAACTTGTTCGTCCGAGACTTCGCCCTGAGTTTTTAGGAGATAAGGGCGTTACAACGTCCCTGCGCCCCCAGCTTAGACCCCAAGGTATCATGTCTATTCAAGACCCTGCGGTCATGGACAGGGTAGTGGAGCAAGTACAAGAAGAATTACCCCCTACACAAGAAGAGCGCGACCTGTATGAAAAGTACAGCCCTGAAAACATGTTTCCTGACGCAGGGCTTACCGAGGGCGAAATGATTAGAAGAGAACGCTTCGCGCCAAAAGAGGGGGACGCAGAACCTTATCGGCAACCGCGTTCAATGGAGGAAACAATACAGGGTTTCTTTGAAAAGTTTAAACCGTCCAGAAAACCAATTTTTACCGTTCGTCCTACCCTCAAAGACACTGTCGTCTAGCTTAACCACCCTTTGACTTCTTCCCCCAGTACCTTGCCAGCTAGGTTCACCTTGGACCGCAAAGCGTCCAGAACTTTCTCGTCTATGGTATCGGGGGAAACGAGGTCAATGTACGTCACCGCTTTAGTCTGACCAATCCGATGCGCCCTGTCCTCACTCTGTAAGCGTATCTCCAGATCGTAGCTGTTGCTGTAGTAGATCACAGTGTTAGCCGCCGTCAGAGTAATGCCGTAGCCGCCCGTCTTGGGCTGTCCCACAAAGAACCGCAGCGGGCTGTCGGGGTCTTGGAACTCCTCAACAATCTCCTGTCTGCGGTCCTGCGGCGTCTCACCGTAATAAGTTGCGACCGAATCGGGCCCGAAACGGTCGCGCAGGGCATGTGCTATCCGTTGGAGGTCGTTAGTGTACGTCGCCCAAATGATAGCCTTCCCCGAAAGCTCGTCTGTTATATCCATTAACTCTGGCAGACGGTTGTTCTTTAGTTCCTGTAAATCCCCCACGTCAGGCTGAAACGATCCGCAGCATATCTGTTGGAGCCGCATGATCTGTGTCAGAACACTGGTTGTCGTGGCAATGTTGTCATCATTAAGATGCGCCAAAGCCAATGACTTCATCTGATCGTACACCCTGCTTTGCTCCGTGGTCAACGGAACGCGGCGCTTTATGTACAATTTATCAGGTAAATCCAAACAATCTTCTTTTAACGTGCGGGTGCTGAACCCCAACAGGCGCTCGTTTAGTTCGTCCAACCTACGGTATCCCGTTATCTCCTGAAAGCTGCGCGAACCCATTACACGCTTCTGCGTAATCGCGTAGCGGCTCTGGAACGCGTAGAAGCTGGCAAAGCCCAAAGAACTCGGATCAAGGAACCTGCACTGGCTATATAAATCCAACGGGGACTTTGTAATCGGAGAGCCTGTTAGTATGCGCCTGTACTTTATATACGGGTTTAACGCCATTAGGTTCTTGGTGCGCTGGGCGTTGCGGTTTTTTATCGTGGTGCTTTCATCAACAACAGCCATGTTCTCGGGATTGGCTACTAGAAAACGTCCCGCGGCCCGCGTACCTCGGGGCGATGAGAACGCTTCGACGTTCATTACAAAAAGTTTTAGTCCGTCAAACGGGTCGTCAATAAACGTATCCAGTTCTTCGGAGTAGCGTTTGGATGTGGCGGGCGTCCACCGCATGACTTTGCGCTTTATATTGTCTGGCAAGTGAGAGGGTATTTCGCCCTGCACCCAGTTGTCGTAGACGCCCTTGGGCGCTACAATTAGTGCCGCGTTTAGGTCACCTTCTATATATAGTACACCTATGTTATCTATGGCGACTTTAGATTTACCTGTGCCCATTTCCATAAAGTACGCGTGGT
>Ga0181377_1000345_pt1 | contig 17853 bp, 22 predicted proteins | sample LowvirmetaG_9_FD_130160 | JGI IMG/M metagenome (GOLD analysis project Ga0181377, IMG submission 130160) | Marine viral communities from the Subarctic Pacific Ocean - Lowphox_13 viral metaG | ecosystem: Environmental > Aquatic > Marine > Oceanic | place: Subarctic Pacific Ocean | collected...
ACATGGGAAAAGACAGAAGATACATTAGACAAGTGGTTAGCATTTAAGCAACAGTATCCAGACAAAGTTAAAGTTAATATAGCATGTACAATTAGTGTTATGAACATATTATATCTATATGACTTTGTTGTTTGGGCCCGTAATGTAAAGAAAGTAAATAATGTTATACTACAAACAGTATACGAACCAAACAACCTTAGTGTTACACACTGGCCTGATTGGTTTAAAGAAAAACTACTAGACGCATTTCGTTATCAGTATAACGAAACTGTTATCAATCCTAACCGTGTTAACAAGATGAAGAAACTAGTAGAAGATATGTGTAAGCCAAACGGCGTAGAAGATTTCAGTGCGGCTTATTTGGCTAACCTAAAACACATTTGGAAAATACGTGGCTTTGATTTTAACGAGCCATGCATACGCAGATTAAAAACTTTGTGTGAAGCAGAGTATAAAGACAGAATAGAGTATATACCTTACTAATGATTAACAAAGAAGATCTCAAGAATAGCAAAAGTTTTTGCATGTTACCGTATATGCATATCTATGGCAGTGCTGGTGGCGACATGGTTCCATGTTGCGAAGCACAAGAGATCCCATTGAACAACCCAGGCGAGTCAGCACTTGAGAGCTGGAATAACGACAACTATAGAGAGCTAAGAAGGGCCTTAGCAAATGACGAAAGACCGGAACGCTGTGCAGTGTGCTGGCACAATGAGGACAGTGGAATCGTTAGCAACCGTCAACAATGGGAACATGACAACTGGAATACATTTGCAGATAAGATAAGCGTAAACGACGATTACAGCGTCGACAACCCGCCTTACTGGGTAGAACTTAAAGTAAGTAACTTCTGTAACCTAAAGTGTATTATGTGCAGTACACACAGCTCTTATAAGCGTGTAGCAGACTTAGACATTATAAGCAAGTACACTAAGGATGGATATGAAACACGTTTGTTGCGACCAACAGACTTGTTCGCAAGTTTAAATGAATGGCCTGAACTATGGGACCATGTGCATACACTACAGTTTACAGGTGGTGAACCTATTATCAACAAAGAGCATTACGACTTGTTGGAAGGTATTCCTACAGAAGCAAAAAAGCGTATACGTTTGCGTTATGCAAGTAACCTAAGTTATATTAAATTTAAGAAATATGACTTGATTAAAATATGGAACGAATTTAAACATGTAAATATAAAAGTAAGTATGGACGGTGTTGGAGATGTATACAACTACATCAGGCAAGACGGCGATTGGGATACAGTTTACGCTAACATGATGGCGCTAAACAATGAACCTGGAATTGATGTTGCGGCAGGTATTACAGTGCAAGCACATAACATATATCAAATGCCAGAGTTCTTTCAGTTTTGGAAAGATAGCCCAGTTGATTTAAAGTTTATTACTGCTAACATATTGCAAACACCTAACTACCTAAGCCCTGCTATTTGGCAAGGTGAATACAGAGATGCTATTATTAGAAAGCTAAGAGCCAATCAAAATGAGCATCCTGAAATGGATAGGTTTGCAACTTATATGGAAAATAATCAGCACCCTTATATGCTATATGCAAGGATGCGAAAGTATACACGTGATATTGAAGAACGATATAAACAAGATATAAACCTCAAGAAGATGGTTAAGACTTATTTGAATATGCCACTTGAGGGTATGGACATTGTAGCACAGGAAAATGAAAGACAAAGTAAATGAACCGTAAGTTAAAAATTAGTGGCGCAGAAGTACCTGCGTTTGATATAGCAATAACATTAAAAGTAACAACTAAATGTCCAAATAAATGGAAACTAATAGATATGGAAACTGGCGAAGAATACGTTGGCCAGCTACCAACTGAAAATGATACACACCATTGGAAGAAAATAGAATGAAAGATATCCTTAAAGAAATTGAAACTATAAGAGAACGTATAAGTGTATGCGAAGCTGAAAAAACTAGTGAAAAGCATTTAAACAAGTTACGAGTTAAATTAAATGAGTTGTTGGAGAAAGCAAGCAAATGAAACAAGGGCAAAAAAATTGGGAATATAGTCACGTAGATCAAGCATGGCCTATCTGTCATGCATTTCTACCACTTGATAAGGAGTTTAACAATACTCCTATGCTAAAGCAAAAACTTAGTTTGATTCAAGATGTAGAAAGCAATAACCATTTACGTGGTGGTATCGTTAATGTATATAACGCATATGATACAAGTTGGATTATAGCAATGCAGAAACTTGGATACAAATATGCAGTTATATGGTTTGAAGGAATTTGGCCTGATCACGAAGACTTTAACTTAAACCTGCTTGCTGAAATCGACGATTACAATAGGGAAGATCCACAGTGGATTGTTGCAGGACAATTGTCAGTGCATGATGACATTTACCCATATTTTACAAGAACATTTATTATTTTAAATATTGCTAAGTGGGAAGAAAAGCGTCCTGGGCCATTTTGGCAAAGTGCTCACCACCCTGGTTGGATTAATATTGAACCAGATAAGAATCACGAGGATAGCGAGTATAGACTTAATGCTGATCCTGAATGGATGTTTGCTGATGGATTCCATGGTAATTTTATGTGGCAACACAATTATGGTGCATGTTGGGTACAATTTAGTTTTATTCAAAACATGACAGTGTGGGGGATCTCAAATGAACTAATGGATCAATTGTTTATAACCAAGGCATGGGATAATACTATTGAATATGAAAAAGCAATTACTGGACATGAATACAACAAAAAAGCAGTACCAAGTCAATGTAATAAACTTGTTAAAAGAATGTTCGAGCCTACAAGCCCTGTTTACTTTGTTAATACAGAGCCTAGTAGCCCAACTATTTCTCCGCAAGCACTTGATGTAGGGTTTGATCAATACGTGGGCTGTACGGCGGGATTTAAGCTTCTATTCTATGCTTATAAGTATGGAATGACAGAGAACACACGTTTTGTATGGTTTGATTTTGATCCTGACAGTGTGCAATTTAAACGTGACACTATGGAATCATGGGATGGAATTGATTTGTTTTCATGGGTACAAGATTGGATGGAAGAACATCCTACTGCTAATGCTGGACTAGTAGACTTGGTTGCAGAACGTTGGCCAAGTGTTATTGAAATGTTTGATGGACAAGAAAGCTGGTTAGAATTTTGGAACAAAGTAAAACAGTGCGAACATCAATATTTTACTATTGACCTGATCAATGAATATAGTGAGATGTTTGACTCGATGACTAATTGTAAAACATTTTTCTGGAGTAGTAACATCTATAGTTACATTGTGCCTAAATTATTAGCAGGGCCATTTGTACTAGAAAAAAGTTTTATGGCAATGTTGGAGCGGCTTAGAGAAACACATGCTGATAGTTGGTTTAGTGGAACCGATATAAACGATAACGATTTAATGTGTCCAGCAAGAATTATTCTTAGCGCAACGGACAACAAAGGAATAGGATTGGAATAATGTATATAAAAGTAAAACAAATGCCCAGTGAAACTGGATTAATTCATCTAATGTTTAATCAAAATATGCATCCTGCATTAGAAGGTGAAGATGCATTAATTGGCAAACTAAAAAAGCTAATGCAGATTAATGTCAATAATAGTACACATAGCCCTTGGGCAATAGAAGATTTATATACTCCTATAACAGAATTTAACCGGACTATTTTAAAACTTGACATGATGGCGTTTCGTTATATATGTATATGGTTTGATGGAACATGGCCCGGAGCTGGTGAGTTTGAAGATGAACTTATGAAATCAATAGATGAATGGAATAAAACTGATTGGTTAGCTGCTGGGCATATATTACAGCATGATAATGATGCACCAAAGTGGCATGAACAATGTGTTATACTTAATGTAGAAGAGTACCAAAAACTGGCTCGGGGAATTGAAAGTTTTGTTGACAACGAAGACCAGTTAATAAACTTTCCAGAGTATAAATCATCAATGGAGCATATGCATAAAAATGAGAATGGGGCTTCTTATACTCCAAAGTGGGTAGCAGGTGTAGACTCATTAACTTCAGATGATTACGAAATAAAACCAGAACCAGATCACTATGACGATAGTCTTTTTCTTAACACATTATTTCCAATAGCAGTTAGAAATGGATTAGTAATACACAACCTTGATTATAATGTACGTGACAAAAAGATATGTGTCTACGTAGAGGATGATATGGAATTTACAAAGAGCTGGTTTTTTGACTATGACTTTAATACAAGACTAAGTTTAGACGAGAGTCGTAGTTATGGATATAATCATGTCAGTGATGATAAAAGAGAGCTGTTCCAATATAAAGTAATGGACACGCATATTATGTATGTTACAAATACAGAAGATGTTCCAGATGGCGATCCAATTGGAATTGATACACTTGTAGCACCATGCAGTGGATTACATCAATATAAACACATAAGCAATAATAGAGATACAATAAAACGTGTTTTATGGACAGACTTTAGTCCATTTGGTATTGGCTGGCAAGAGTATGTTTTGAAAAATTGGGATGGAAAGAACTTTCATAAGTTCTTTGAAGATAATTTTCATGTCATTAGAGATCTAGGATTACCTAGTACAGAATTTATTAATTATGATGAACAAAATGCACTAAATTTTATTTCAAGTTACGAGTCAGAAGAAGATTGGCTAGAGAATTGGGATTTCATTAGAACACTAGATCATCAATTTGTTAAGATTGATGTGGTAAAAGAATGGAGACGACTAAGTGAACTAGTAGGAAAAGATCATATAGCACTATTACAGTTAAGTAATATTTGGCAGTATGAGATCAATTATATTAACTCTCCAGACTTTGATGCACAAGTGGCGTTTGTTGATCTATTCAACGAGTTATTACAAAATAACAAAACTATATATTTTTCAGGAGATACACCAGGCGGTGAATTCTTTGTTCAGAAAAATATGAGAACATTGCCAGGAATAATATAATGAAAGATTATAAGAGATTAGCATATTGGGAAGAAATAGACGAGGAATCAAAGCAATGGTTCTTTGACCATCAGCATGCAGATAGGAATCCAGCAAGCGCAGACAAAGAACAAATTATACCAGAAGACGATTGCGATATAATGGACAACACACAAGTTCCATGGGTAGCACTTCCCGAAATTAGTATACCATGGAAAGAAATACATGCAGAAGCAATACACTTATTAGAAACTGAATGTTTTAGTTTACATAGAGCTAACAGTGGTGGAGGTTGGTTAAGTTTGTGTGTACATGGAATGAGCAGTGTACATACAAATTGTCCAGGAGATTATGACTTACCAGATGACGCAGAGCGTGAATTAGCTGACTGGACAGATATCAGCAAGTTTTGTCCAATTACAAAAGAGTGGATGCAAGATGAGATGTTATACGACAAATTTACTCGTGTTAGGTTTATGGCATTACTGCCAGATGGCTGGATTAGACCACATCAAGACAGGCCATCAACTGTGAGTCTAGGAGCAACCAATGTTGCTATTAACAATCCAGATGGTTGTAAACTAGTACTAGAAGACTTTGGCGAGATGCCATTTGTTCCAGGTAGAGCAATGAAAATAAACACAGGCTATCATCATGCAGTATGGAACCGCAGTGATGAGCCACGTATCCATATGATATTTGATGGAGATACTTCAACAGCGTTTAAGGAAATTTTAAATAATAACTATGCCAAGATGTTCGATATTTAAAAATGGTTTAACAATAGGACCCACTGGAGCAGTACGACCTTGCTGTGCGTTTGAAGTTAAAGAAGGACAGTCAAACCTATATTGGAATGATGATTGGCAAACACTTCATGCTGAATTGGATAAGCGTAGCGAAACAGAATGGCTAGACGAATGTGCTGAATGTAAACTAAGCGAAGAACTTACAGGCAGAAGTTTACGAACAATGTATAACGAACGTCTTGATAATGAAGTAGGCATCAAGCATTGGGATTTTAAAATAAACAATACTTGCAACTTTGCATGTAGAATGTGTAATCAAACTAGCAGTAGCACATGGGCAAACATAGTACGTAATAATCAAGAAGCCAATTGGGAACCTTATTATGATGACAGACATAGTACACGTTGGGCAAGTGAGGCATTGGAATTTACTCCACTTATGCTTGATGCTAGTTATGTAAAATTTACAGGTGGTGAGCCATTTATGATACCGCAAGTGAAGAAAATAATACAACGTTTAATTGATGAAGATGTAGCACCAGCAATTACATTAGAACTTATTACAAATGGAAGTCATGATTTAAGAGTATGGAATCATTTGTTTGAAAAGTTTAAAAGAGTAAACATAAACATAAGCATTGAGGCAGTAGGTGATAGATATGAGTATATACGACCTGGTTCAAGTTGGTTGACAACTAGTGAGAACACTGTTATATTTAATAAGCAAAAACCTAAAAACACATACCTGACAGTGACTATACTTCCTATGGTGTTTAACCGGAATAATTTAGATGAAGTAGAAGATTGGTGTAAGCATAACAAGATTCAATATCATGTTAGTACGCCAGTAATAAAACCATCATTTATGTCGCCGGATGCAATGAAGGATGGATTGTTAAGAAAACGATTAATAGAACAAAGTGAGATACTTGATAAAATACATGGTACTAACTACCAGGATTTTATTTAAAATAAATAGTAATGTTATGAACAACATTGAGGCTTTCATTACAAAATTATATATAAAGATATTTGGTACGCCAGATACAGTAAAGTACCTATCTGGAAAAAGCCGCCAACCTAAAGAGAGCAATAATGAAAACAAATAAACCATTACCAAGTGAAACATTTTGTGTGCTACCATTTATGCATGTGGCAACAAATGCCGCTGGAAGTTTTCGTGTATGTTGTAATAGTAATCCTAATACAAATCAAATTAAAGATCCAGAAACAGATAAGCCATACAAGATATACAAGCACGAAGTAGAAGATGTATGGAACAGTCCCACATATACAAAAATACGACAACAGTTTATTGATGGAGAGAAACCAGAAATGTGTGTGCGTTGCTTCCGTGAGGAAGATGCAGGCATTCGTAGTCCACGTGCAGGTTTTAATGATAAGTGGTGGACTGATGATGTTAAAGTAGAAGCTGAAATTCCAGTAGATGTGCGTTATGTAGATTTACGCCTGGGTAACTTGTGTAATTTAAAATGTAGAATGTGTAACCCTTGGGCAAGTAGTATGTGGGTTAAAGACTGGAATGCAGTAGTACCAACAGCAAAGTTAGACCCACCAGTAGAGCTTACAGGCGAAACATTAGCATTTATGAATGTAATGAGCGAATGGCCTGATTACAAGCAAACTGGATTGAACTTTCAAAACATTGCACATACCGTTGAAGAGATTTACCTAACAGGTGGCGAGCCTACACTAGCAATATCACAATATAAGTTATTAGACTATTGTATAGAACATGACTTAGCAAGCAATATCAAACTAAAATACAATACTAACCTTACAAACATTCCACAAAAAATGATCGACTACTGGAGTCACTTTAAACGTGTACAACTCAATTGCAGTATTGATGCAGTTGGAGCCAGAGATAGATATATTAGATATCCTAGCAGTTGGAAAAAAGTAGTGGAAGTATTTGACAAACTAAGAACAATTGATTCAGTTGACATACAAATACATTGCACAATACAGGCACTAAACGTAGTAGCATTGCCGGAACTGTTAGACTTTGCAGAGTCAAGAGGATTAACAGGAGATCAAGTATATTTAAATATTCTAAATCATCCTCGCAGTATGAATATACAATTGCTACCTAAAGAATTAAAACAGTTAGCACAAGATAACTTAGAACAATACAAGCATTGGCCTAAGGTAGAAGATGTAATAAAGTACATGTGGACAGAAGATTTACATGCTGAACACTGGAAAGAATTTGTAGATTACAATCTCAAGATGGATGAACTACAACGTGGTAAACTACTTGATGCATGCCCTGAGTTTGAAGGATACATTGATGCCACATTGTAAATTTATATACAGTGGACTGACAGTTGATCCAAATATGGAAATCAGACCTTGCTGTCATGTACAAAGTAATAAAGATTCGTATATAAAATATAATCAATTTGATTTTTCTGTAGAAACAAATTTTCCAGAGATGGCAGAATCTATGAAAACAGGTTGGCATCCTGCCTGCACAGAGTGTAGTAATTTAGAAGCCATTGGAGATGAGTCTCCTAGAACAAAAGCAGAAGAAAATTACAATGATGCACCAGCTGGAGAATATAATTTAATAGATTTAAAAACTAGTAATACTTGTAATTTAACGTGTGTAATGTGTTCTCCTGGATTCAGTTCAGCATGGGTGCAATTGTTAAAGAAAAATACTGACATTGCAAATAATTATAGTCACTTGTATTTTCAACCTGATGAGATATTGCATTGGGACTTAGACGAAAAAATCTTAGACTGTATTCAAAATGCAGAACTATTAAAGTTTACTGGAGGTGAACCATTCCTTATTAAAGATGTTAAAAAAATATGTAAACGACTTGTGGACAGCGATATAGATACCTCTACAACAAAACTGATATTTAACACAAACGGCAATGTTACCTTGAATAACGAATGGTATGATATATTAAATTCATTTGATACAGAGATTCATGTTAGTGTTGATGGTGTAGATCGTAGATATGAATATGTTCGTCCAGGCGGTAGTTGGAGCTATCTCGAAAGCTTCATAGGTGGACTTACAGAAAATTTTTATGGAAATATTACTATTGCAGCAATATCACAAGCATTAAACTATATCCAAACTGATCTACTAATTGACTTGCCTAACCGATGGAAATTAAAAAATGGTCAATCAAGTCTTGAGGAAACTCTATATAATCCTTATTTTTTAAATAATTCAAGTGTTAATCCAAAACTAAGAGAAAAATATGGATTCACTTCATTACATGATTGGGACCCAAATAATTTTGAGAAAATGAAAAAATACTTAGAAAGATTAGATCAAGTTCATAATACTGATTTCATAACTGAGTGCCCTGAGTTTGAAGGATATATTAATGTCTAAAACAATACTATGCACAGGAAATCCAGAAGTAGGAGTAGCAAGTGCTATTGCTAAACGCTGGCCTGATACAGTATTTGTTGGTAGAACTACGTGGGGTTATGATTTAACTGAAAATGGCTATAGATCTAAGCTCGCAGAAAAGGCTCTTAACTTTGACGTTTTTATTAACTGTAGTGCATTATGGCACTTCAATCAAACTATGGTACTAGATACAGTCTATAAAGACGCCTTAAGACACCTTAAACGACTACATATAGTTAATTTAGGCAGTACAACTGACAGAGCTACAAAGGGTAGCGATTGGCTTTATCAACAAGAAAAGAAGGCATTACGTAGCACAAGCAATGCAATGGGTTTAAAAAGCATTTGGCAAGGTGGTCCTAAGGTAAGTTACGTTACATTTGGCACATTAGAAAACAATGCACACAAGCACCCAGGACGTAAAACAATGACACTAGACGAAGCAGTAGATTTAATTGAGTATGTAATTAACATGCCCGAACACTTATCAGTAAATGAACTAAGCGTGGACCCGTTACAGGTATAATTAAAGAAGGTAATAAATGGAAAAAAGATTTGAAGACGACTTAAAATGGAGTAATTATGACTTTACTAAAATTCCATATGATGATCTAGTACAGGTAGGACAACGTACATTATTGTACAGAGACCTGTTCACTGTTAGTTGGCTATTGGGTCGCTTTTGTAACTACAACTGTAGTTACTGTTGGCCTTATGCACGTAGTGGTCGTAAGGATCATAGACCAACTGAACTTAACTTAAAAACAATCGACGAGATAAAACGCCAAGCAAGAGAAAACGGGTTTAATAGTTTTCACTTTAGCCTAAGTGGCGGTGAACCTACATTCCATCCTGGATACTTGGATATGCTAAAACATCTTGCAGACGATGTAGAGAATACAAACTATACAAGTATCCACATGACAAGCAATTGCAGTAGACCAATTAAATGGTTTAAAACATATGTAGAGTATGCAAGCCATTTTCATAGAGCAAGTATTACTTGTAGTTTACATGTAGAGCATGTTGACACACCAGAGAAGATGCAAGACTTAGCAGACAAACTTATACTTTGTCAAGAACATGATGTGCAAATAACTATTAATATGGTTATGGTACCTGAGTTATTTGATCTGTATTACGAAAATGCATTGTTCTTTCACAATCAGGGAATTAATGTTACACTCAAGCCACAAAGTGATCCAACAGCAAGTAGAGTTGTAGATGGATATACTGATGAGATGAGAGCTAAGTTACATAATGGTATGCCACAACGTAGTTATACAGAGCAAAAGGCTGCAGAAGCAAAAGTAGTTAACCGTCCTAAGCCTACATTTGAAATGCCAGACTACACTATTGGTACAAACGATGCAAGTGTTCCTTGGCACATGCAAGTAGAGTTCACAGACAGCAAAGGCAAGAAATGGTATATGGACCAAGCAGAACGTTTTAATGCATTTGACTTCAATAACTTTAAAGGCTGGATGTGTAACAGTGGATACCAAGGTATCATTATTAGAGAGCCAGATGGAAGTATTAAACGTAGTTATAGTTGCGGCGATCAACCATTAGGTAATATTGAAACTGGATTTAAGTTGTTTGATAAGCCTACAATATGCACAACCAAAGCGTGTGTTTCCAGTGCAGATAGTAAGATACCTAAGCGAAAGGTATAAATACATGTATGAACAGCAAAAAACTAACTAATAAGATTGAATTACTATCAGGCAATGAAAGAGCTTTATTGTTTGCAGAGCTCAGCGCAATAGCATATTATAGAAAAGAAAATGCTGTAAAGCAAGCAAGAAAATTAGGATTCACTACTGTAGAGTTTTATCAACACAAAGGTGCAGAAGCATATCGCTTTATGAATAAGTATGATATTGTAATTGCATGTCGTGGAACTGAGCCAACAAAATTTAATGATATAAAAGCAGACGCTCAAACGTGGCCAGTAGTTGCTGAATATAGAGTAGGCAGAGTACACAGAGGTTTCAAAGGAGAAACTGATAAACTTTGGCCTGCAATAAAAGAAGATTTAATTAGAGAACAAGCAAAGCGTCACATATGGCTATGTGGACATTCACTTGGTGCAGCTATGTCAACAGTAATAGCAAGCAGATGCACAGGAGATAGTGCTTTATACAACCCTAAAGAACTACATACGTTTGGATCACCAAGGGTCGGCTGGAAAACATATGTTAATGAATTTCCATTTACTCACTATCGTTGGGTTAACAATGCAGACATAGTAACTAGAGTACCACTTGTTATATTTGGTTATGTACACCATGGGCAAAGTCAATATTTTAATCACTACGGCAATCTAAGAAAGTTAAATGCTTGGCAAAAAACTAAAGATGTATGGCGTGGGATTATCAGGGGCATATTTAAAGGTAAGTTAGATTCATTTTCTGATCACAGCATACAAGAATACATAAAGCATCTAGTCAAACGTATAGACGGTAAAGAAAATCCACAGGCATCGTTCAAACAGAACTATGCCAACACACACGACGAGTAGGAAATCAAATTGAATGATATTTCAAAAATTACGCAGTTCGGCGACTTTTATCAGATCGGCGCTGAGTTTGACGTAGATCAGTTACTACATGAAGTTTCAGCACATGATGATAAATGGGCAAAATATAATCCACGCAAGGATTGGATTAAACGTGACGGCTTGTGTATTCTCAATGAGCGTGGCAAATGTGGTCCTGGACCAGCATTAGATAGTTTAGGCGAATGGAATAGAGAACACGGCACCACCTACAAAGAAGAAGATTTTAATATTCCTACAGAACTATATCATTGTAGCTCTGAGCTACAACGAGTAATAGGTCCTATGTTAGATTGGAGTGTTAGGTCGCACTTCCTAAGACTACCGCCGGGTGGATACTTTCCACCACACAGAGATCATGTGTATGGTGAGCAAACTAGTTTTAGACTTATATGGGCTTTAGAAAATTGCAACCCACCGCATTGTAGATTTATGTTAGAAGATACTACACTTAAATTTGACTATGGTGAATGTTATGTAGTTAACACAACCAAACAACACACATTATTTAATTGTAGCACATCACATGATAGCCTTTGGTTAGTAGTAAATGCACAAGTAACAGATGCCAGCATTAGATTTATACAGGACAATTTAAGAGAGCGATGAAACATTCTATTGATTTTGCCCTTACGACATATTGTCAAGCAAAATGTCGTAGTTGTGCTAGAACAAACGAAGATACAGGTGAAAAAGAAGATTGGGTAAAATTAAAACACATGGATTTAGATGTGTTTGAGAAAAGACTAAAAGCAACACAAGACAGTATAGAATTTAGCGAAATAGAATTTTGTGGAGAATTTGGTGATCCTATGATGCATCCACAAATAGATAATTTTATAGAAACCGCATTAAAGTATGCGCCTGAAGTAACTATATCAACTAATGGTGGATTACGCCAACCTGAATGGTATAAAAATATGTCAATTAAATATGGTGAACGTTTAGAAATAAATTTTGCAATAGATGGCACTGACCATGACACCAATTGGAAGTACAGAGAAGGTGTCGACTTTCAACGTGCAATGGACAATATGATTGCATTCACACGTAGTGGAGGGAATAGAGCTTCTTGGTGGTTTTTAATATTTGATTGGAATTGGCATCAAGTACCACTTGCTAAACAAATGGCTGATGAACTAGATGTTAGAATTACATTTAATTATAATAGACGCTGGATTGGATTAATAACTCCCGAAAATAAAAAAGCAAGTGAAAAACTATACAGAGATAATAACATTCAAGTAGGATTTGACGATGGCTAAATGTAATATAGAATGTCAAGCAGTAGGACCTGATCTAAGACGTTGGGAAATAACACCAGAAGGTATAGTTTGGCCTTGCTGTTATTTTGCTACTACATGGGACAAAATAACTGCAAAAGCATTTGAATTTGATGATAACATTCCAGCTATGCAAAATGACAAAACAATAATGGATGCATTTGATAAAGATCCAAATTGGAATAACTTAGAATATAAAGACATGCATGAAATCATGAAACACGAGTTATTTCAAAAATACATATATCACGAAGGTTGGGAAAGCGATAACCCGCCACCTCTTTGTGTACTGAACTGTAAGTCACAAAAAAGCGCCAGTTAAGGCGCTTTCCTGTCTCCTTTTTAGTTAGTGCTATTCGCACCAACTCTCCTTTTTCTTACCATAGTATTCACGTGCATATCCTTTGGCAATAAGAGCATGTCTTAGACTCTTGCCATCAATAATTATATCACCCAATACACGCCCACCAAATTTATCCCATTTGTAAATAGCAACTTTAATAACATCGCCTTCGGCAATTAGTTTCTTAGTAAACTTACTAGCCTTTTCGCCTAGTGCTTGTTCACTTTCACATTTGCCTCTCCAACTCTTTTCAGGAGTATCAACACCGTACACACGAATGCTTAGTTCTTGTTTAAGTGGGTCGGGTAAAAAGTCTGCTTCAAAGGCTACAGTATCACCATCAATAATTCTTGTGATAGGAAAATCATATTCTACCATTTTTACTTCTTTAGCAAATACTGGATTTACAATTGAAAGACCAACAAGTACTATTGCTATAATAATTAATAGTACACTCAAACCTCTATCAGTATTTTTCATATATCTTAACCTCCTACGGTGTCTGGAGCCATGTCTGCTTCAAACTGAGCAACCATGTCCTTCTTTTCTAACAACAGTTTTTCTAAACTCCATAGTGCAGAGTATACTTCATCACTTGCACCTTCTTGGATTTGAATAAGTGCATTTTCTAGCACTTCGATATCTTTTAAAACATCTACCATTAGTCTAACCTCGAACCAGCATATGCTTTAAAACCAAATGACTCAAACACTTTAGCAGCCGCTTCTGCACCTGCTTCTTTAACATCAACGTTTTGCACGTTAACACCTGAAGGGTTGTAAATTTGGTGTGAGCCAGTGTATGACTTTTCAATACCAGCGGCCTTCATTGCACGACCTAGTTTAGTATTACCTTTAATACCATGAATATTAACCCATGCAAATCCACAAGGATAGTTGTCTTTGCCATCTAGTTTTTCAACTAGATAATCACTAGCGGCTATATAAGCGGCTTCTTTTGCACGTCCAACAATCATTTTAATTGTATCTGTATCATAGTTTATCATATTCAACTCCTGTTTTTTAATGTCTATACTAATATTATACGGCAAGATGTCTTACCTGTCAACCTTTTTAATCAAAAAAGTTACCTAAAACCCAAACAAACTTTGTATCGCTTACTTGTTGCCACATTCCGTCTTTCCAGTTTGGCCACAATATTTTGCGGTTTGCATCTTCCATTAGATCAAGACCGTTTTCTGCTTTAGCTATAAACGTGTCACCTAAATGATTTTCAAATGTAAATGTTTTCATAATGTAGTCCTTTTTTTATTAACTTATACATACAGTATACAGTAAGACGTCTCGGTTGTCAACCTTTATTTTAACTTTTTTGCCATAAAAAAGCAGGGTATAAAACCCTGCTTTTAAAGTTTATACGTTAATTACGCAATTACTCTTCTTTTTGGAATTGAGTATTGCATAGTAGGTCTGCCTTGGTGGCCAGTTTCGATTGCTTTTGCTTTTACTACAAAGCCCTCACCTTTTAACTCTGAAAGTCTAGCACCAGGTGATTGGATATTCATTTTTTCTCTGAGAGTATCCATAGTAAAAGTTTTACCTGTACCCCAAAATTTAGCTAGTATTTTTTGGTTTTGTGTTCCTTTTTTAAAGAACTTAGTTCCTATTGCTTTTTTAGTCTTTGACATAAATGTCCTTTCTTTTTATTGTTTATATATAATGTATACTATTGTATACAATTTGTCAACCAAAAAAAAACCCAGTATTTCTACTGGGTTTTTAATATTAATGTGTAATTAATATATTAGTCACGTGTAAATAGTTTCCACAATACCGCTGCAGAAATAAGACCTACTAAACCAGCTGCACCAAGATCTGATACAATACCAGTGATAGTGCCAATAACATCACCACCTACAAATGGAACTGATCCACCGAATACGATTTGTAAAACGATAGCAAGACCAATCAGTGATATACCAGCCTCTGTCGCGCCACGAACGCCGCTTAAGATTTTGTCTAACATAGATTTCTCCTATATTAACGTGACCGATTTTTTGACGGTTGATTCGAGCTTCAGCGGTCACAACTGAGCCCACTCCTTTAAACCAACTCTACTAAATCTTTATTAAATATACACTATTATATCATACTTATATGATTTTGTCAACCATTATCACCTGTTTTTATTCATTGCCTAATATAAGGTTAATTATATTTTGACCATTCATATCTGATGCTTCTTTTAACGCTCTAATCTTTTCATCGTCTAAAGCCCCAGACAGATTAATTTTATGGATCACTGTTTTGTTATTCATATAGTACAAGTACTCAACTGGCATCCACTGATTGTACCAATTATTTTTTCCACCACGTTTGCTTGCAACAATCTTCTTTAAATCTACGTTTTTGCCATTAATTGGTAGTGTATCTACATATGTGTTAATGAAACGTGGGCTACTTAATGCAATATGTTGCCATGGTTTTTCTCGTAGTGTCGCTTTGAATGTTGGCATTTTATCCCATGCAGGTGTCCATTTCTCATATATGCCTTTGTTATATTGTGCGTACTTGGATAAGACAGTATGATCATTAACTACTTCCCAATGTTTGAACATTACATCTTTTACTTTAATTCCACTACGTGGCATTTTATGTTCATAGAAGTCATATCCAATGGAATAAAAGATCTCAGCCATATAACTTAGAAACATAGTTGAATCTGTATGATACCCCCAAGCCATTTTACCCCTACTTGCTTGTACAACATGAAGACCTTCGTCATCAAAACTGCTTAACATGTGTGTAGCATTCTTCTTTGCTTGTTCAAATAGTTCTGCATTATTTGTAGATATAGAATACAACAGGCTTGCATTGGTCATAGCAAATGCATACGTACCGCACCCATTAATTCCAATACCGCTTTGTCCATTTTTATTTGCTAATAATTTATTTGGAGTAGTAGCATTTCTTGATGGATTATTAATATCACATTGTGCTCTGCGATGTTGTGTATGGAATACATTTCCAGTAAAAATAGTATCAAAGTAGTCTATAATAACTTCGTGTTCTTCCGGTGTTAAAGGCATCAAATCCTTGAAATAAGCGTAGAACTCAGCAGTCTGTGACAGAACATGATACTTTTCATATTGCATATCATTCATATACCTCGGATGCATCCAACTTTCACGTACATTTTGGTATGTTGCATGATACAAAATAATGTCTGACATCTCTTTGATTGCATATTTGTAATCTTGATGTAACAACATCGGCACATTGCCACGACATGAACCCATTGCTCCGTCAGTGACTTTTATTGTCATTAGTTTTTTGTTATCTCTTGTATACACCTGGTAAGTGTGATTACGGTCATTTGACGTTAAGAAGTACTTTAAGACGTCTTTGCATCCTTCTGCTTTATATCGCTCAGCATTTCCAGGCCCATTATTTGCCCATTGCTGTGCATACATGCGATATTCTCCTTGTTCCATAAGAAAGCGTAATCGTCTTTCATCTATAAGATCAAAGTTTGCGGGTATCTTTACATCTTTTAGTGCTGATGTTTCGTAATGAGCAAAGTGCTTATCACTAAGAACTCTTTGCATAAGTTTTGTATTATATGTTGGAGCGGTGCTAGTATTATTTACTGCATCACTTGGTGAAGGGAATACTGTTGGATTTTCTGCATGTACACATGCTGATGCTAAGAATAGCAACATTAGAGAAATATAGCGATTTATCATGTTGTTTACCTCGATGTTTTAAAATATTATTAATATTATAAGACATCTTGGCTAAGGTGTCAACCGTTATCTTCCTCTATTTTTTGATGCATCAACTGACCTTTTAAGTATTTCCCAATCAGTTTCTTTGTAAGTAAGTGTAAATTCTAATTCTTCTTCGCCACGGCGCACCTTGATTATAGCTATATCGCCAGGTAATGCGTATAAGGCTTCTGAGAATAACTTAAAGCCTGAACGTACAGTCTCGCCGTTCATCTCTAATATAATATCGCCTTGTTCAAGTCCAGCTATTTCACCAGCATATACAGTTTTTGGCTTTTTATCAAATACAGGAGCGTTTACTGGTTCAGATGGTACGTCATAGTTAACATAGCTCATATGTCTATCTTTACGTTCTATATCTTTTACATCTTCAAGTTCAAAGTTTTTAGTTAAAAACAATAAGTCTGTATATGGAACATAGCCTTTTTCTGCATATGCATCAGATAAAATATAGTCCATGCTACGTTTTGCTTGTCTGGCTCCAATTGCTAGTCCTACACCATCCCAACCTGGTATTTGTCTACCTGGGCTTAGTATTGATTGTGCAACACCATACACTTTACGGTCTTGACCTATTACTGGTCCACCGCTGTTGCCTTGATTAATTACTGCATCAACTTGCATCATTAATGAATACGGACGTTGCCCAAATCTACCATCATATGTAACAATGCCTTGCGAGCTATTCCAAGGTAAACTCATGCCGTGTCCAATAACTACAACAGGATCGCCTTCGCTTATATCTTTGTAATCAGCAAATTCTAATGCTTCCCATTCTTCATTATCTTGTTTAAGTATTTTAACAATGGCAATGTCTGCCAC
>Ga0181377_1000346_pt1 | contig 17840 bp, 10 predicted proteins | sample LowvirmetaG_9_FD_130160 | JGI IMG/M metagenome (GOLD analysis project Ga0181377, IMG submission 130160) | Marine viral communities from the Subarctic Pacific Ocean - Lowphox_13 viral metaG | ecosystem: Environmental > Aquatic > Marine > Oceanic | place: Subarctic Pacific Ocean | collected...
CTGCGCTACACGTCGATCACGACGCAGGAAGGCAAGGAATTCCTGATCCCGAACGAAAAGCTGATGACCGATACGGTGATCAATTGGAGCTTTTCCAACAAGCGCGTGCGCATCCACAAGGAGTTGCGCATCGACTATACGTCCGACCTGGAAGAGGCGATTGCCATCGTCATCGCCGCCGCCAAGGCGACCGAGCGCGTGATCAGCTGGCCGCAACCCGTCTGCCTGGTCAAAGACTTCACCGATGAGTGCATTGTTCTGGAGATGCGCTTCTGGATCATCGACCCGGAAAATGGCACGGCCAATGTCGGCTCCAACATCCTGCGCGAAGTCTGGAAACGCTTCACCGAGAATGGCATGTCCGTGCCGCTGCGCCGCAAGGAGCTGTTCATCGAACCGGACTCCGCGCTCAAGGTCGAGATATCCCGCCCAAAGCGTACACCTGATCCGGCCCCCGCACCGGAACCGGAGGAAAATGAGCCGGAACCGGACAGTGTGAAACAGGATGAAACAAAAGCGCGACCGCCGGAAGCCGATTAAGACGGCGCGCTACTCGGGGGAGTCCTCACTGGCCGGGTCTTCAACCGGCTCCAGAGACCGCGGACGCAGATCGGTCGGCCCGCCATCCCGCGCTTCCGACTGGCTCGCTGCGGCTTCAGGTTCCAGCGGCTCAGGCGCTTCCTCGATGGGTTCAGGGGATTGCCCGGCCTCGCCAAACCGTTCCTGCGCGCCTTCCAAAAACGCATCGAACTCGTCATCTTCTGGCACGGTCTGCACCTCTTCAGGCTCGATTGCCTCGGGCCCGGTCTCCGGTTCAGGTGGCAGGTCCGGCAAACGATCAGGCTGCGGGGCCGGCTGGCCCTGTTGCGGCTGCGGGCGTGCCGGAGGCGGCGTATCGCCCAGCACACAGGCCGCCAAGCCCTGGCTATGCACCACCCGCATGCGCGCCTGCAGCGTGCCGGCGCGTGTGTTGACATATGGCCCCGGCGGATCGACGCGCCATTTGTTCGGGCTCGGCAGAACGGCGGCCAGCAGTGCGGCCTCGCGCTCGCTCAGGTCTGCCGCGGACTTGCCGAACCGCGCCTGCGCGGCGGCCTCTGCGCCGAACAGGCCATCGCCCCATTCGGCGACATTCAGATAGGCTTCCATGACCCGGGCCTTGCCCCAGAACTTGTCGATGAACACTCCCATCCACATGTCGCCCAGCTTGCGCGGCACACCGCCCCCATTCCAGAGGAAGACATTCTTGGCGGTCTGCTGTGTGATCGTGGAGGCGCCGCGCGTGCGCTTGCCCTGACGGCGTTCATCCAGCGCCTTTTCAATCGCGGCACGGTCAATTCCATTATGCTCGCAGAAGCGGGAATCCTCCGCCGCGATGACCGCGCGCACAAGGTGAGGCGAAATCTCGGACAAGGGCACCGTGTCGCGCCGTACCGTCTCGCCACCTGCCGCGCGCTGCACCATCAGCACCGTGCCCGGAATGGGCAGCCAGATCAGCGCCAGCGCATAAAGGTGAAACGCCACAAACAGGCCCGCCAGAATGCGCACCGCCCATGTCAGGAAGGTCCAGAAACCGCTCATCACTCTGTCATCCATTCCGCCAGAACGCCCGGATCCGTTTCCGGCTCCATCCGGACGGCCTTTTCCGTCGCAAATCGGGCACGATCAAGGCGGGCGAGCGCCCAGATAGCAGACCCACGTACCACCGACGCCGGATCATCCAGCAGCGGCAGCAGGCTGGCGACCAGCGCCCCCTCCCCTGAATTGCCGATGGCGATACAGACATTGCGCACGAACCGGTCCCGCCCGATCCGCTTGATGGGCGAACCGGAGAACACTTCCCGAAATGTGGCATCGTTCAGCGCGGCAAGTTCATCCAGCCCCGGCGCCTTGAGTTCGGGCCGTGCATGGAAGGCGATCTCGCTGGCGGCTTCGGCAAACTTGTTCCACGGACAGATGGCAAGGCAATCATCACACCCATAGATGCGGTTGCCCATCGCCGCGCGAAACTCTGCCGGGATTGGCCCGGCATGCTCGATGGTAAGATAGGAAATGCAGCGCCGCGCATCGAGTTGATAGGGCGCGGGAAACGCATTGGTCGGGCAGATGTCCTGACAGGCGCGGCACGAACCGCAATGATCCGCCTCCGGTTGATCAGGTTCCAGTTCCGCGGCGGTCAGCATCACACCCAGGAAAAACCAAGACCCCAGTTCGCGGCTGACCAGATTGGTGTGCTTGCCCTGCCAGCCGAGCCCGGCCTTTTCGGCCAGCGGCTTTTCCATCAGAGGCGCGGTATCGACAAAGACTTTCACCTCAGCGCCGGTCTCGGCCACGAACTCCCGGGCGAGCTGTTTCAGCCGCTTCTTCAACGTGTCGTGATAGTCCCTCCCCCGTGCGTAGACGGAGATGTTACCAAGCGCCTTCTGTTCCAGAGTGTGGAGCGGATCATGGTCCGGGCCGTAATTGAGCGCGACGACGACGGCAGATTTGGCATCCGGCCACATCGCAGTCGGCGCCTTGCGCCGCTCCAGCGTCGTCTCCATCCAGTCCATGCTGCCATGATGGCCAGCTTCTACGAATGCTTCCAGCCGGTCGCCTGCGTCCCACGCCTCATCCGCCCGCGCTATCGCCACGTCATCAAAGCCAAGCGACCGGGCGAGGTGCTTGACGCGGATGTGGAGGGGATCAGGCAAGGTCTAGAAATCCAAATCGGTATAGTGCGCTACGGGCCGCACCGCCTGCAACCGGTCGGCCAGCAAGGGCCTGAAGCTCGGACGCGACTTGATCCGGGCATACCAGTCTTTCAGCTCCGGCACAGCATTCCATTCGACATCGCCGAAATAGTCATAGGCAGACAAGTGCGCCGCTGCAGCCAGATCGGCCAGGGTGAGCTCCCGGCAGGCAAGATAGCCATTCAGCTCCAGCAGGCCATTCAGGAAGGTCAGACGTCCGCGCAGCGCATGCGCCCCCCGGCGCAAACGCGCTGAATCCGGGTGCCGATCGCGGCGCACCCATTGCATCACGCGCTCGGTCAGCAGTGTATCGGTAACCTCTTCACACGCAGCTTCAATCCAGGCCCACAGGCGTCGGACTTCAGCGCGCGCCGCCGGATCTGATGGCAACAGGCCCCGTCCGCTGGAGGTCTCTTCAAGATACTCGCATATGGCGCGCGTGCCGCAGGCAAACATGCGCGGCTCGCTGTCGATCTCAACCAAAGCGGGCGCAACAGCCCCATGTGCGAGGCGGGGCACGTCCGGATGAGCTGACCAGGGCGGCGATTCCAACGCCTCGAATCCCTCGTCTTTCTCGCCCAAGGCGAGGCGGACCAGCCGTCCGGCCGGATCAAGAGGCCAATGGTAGAGCCGTTTCATGGGTTCAACTTCTCATGGCATCACTGAAAGGGGTGTTAAATTCAGCTGCATCTGATCGCTTTTGCTGGGCCGTATCCTATGTTTTTTGGCTTCAAACTGTTTCCACCGTTACAGGACCACATTCATGCACGATTTCCGGTTTCGCGCTGCCTTGGCGGGCGCGGTCTCTCTCCTTGCACTTCACGCCTGCGGAAATGCGAATTCCGCTTCTGAGGCAAGCCTCGGTTCGCAGACCCAGCCTGTCCAGATTCAAGTACCGCCCGCAGGGCAGTTGCCGACGGATGTTACACCGCTGGCCTACCGGCTGGAGCTGAAAACTGATCCAGATGCCGACAGTTTCTCGGGTAATGTAGCCATTGATGTGGCCCTGACAGCGCCGCATGCGCGCATCTGGTTGCATTCGGTGGATCAGACGGTGCTGTCGACCAAGGCCGTGCTGGACGATGGAACACATATCCCGGCAACTTTTACTGGCAATCAGGCACCGGGCGGAGTTTCAAGGCTCGACTTCGACTCGCCGATCCCGGCGGGCACGGCCACGCTCGAAATCAGCTATACAGCGCCCTACAATATGGGCCTTGCCGGTCTCTACAAGGCGGTTCAATCCGATACGGACTATCTTGCCACCCAGATGGAAGCGATTGATGCGCGCCGGATGGTGCCCTCATTTGACGAACCGCGCTTCAAGACACCGTGGAGCGTGACCGTCACCGCGCCAGAAGGCATGCAGGTCGTCTCCAATGGCGAGGAAATCAGCGCCGAACCGGCCGAAGACGGTTGGACCCGGCATGTCTTTGCCGAAACTCGCCCGATCCAGTCCTATCTGGTCGCCCTCGCAGTCGGCCCTTACGAGATGCGGCCCGCCCCGGCCATTCCGGCCAATGCCCTGCGCGAGGCGTCGGTGCCCCTGCGCGGCTTTGCTGCCCGCGGCAAGAGAGACCAGCTCAGCGAGGCACTCGACATCACTGACGAGATGTTGCTCTGGCAGGAGGACTATTTCGACTATTCGTACCCCTATGGAAAACTGGACCTGATCGCCGCGCCGGAATTTGCCTATGGCGCGATGGAGAATGCCGGCGCAATCATCTATCGCGAAGCCGCCCTCCTGATGAACGAACAGACCAGCCTGTCACGCCGCCGCCGCATCCTGACGACACATGCCCACGAACTGGGCCATCAATGGTTCGGCAATCTCGTCACGCCGAAATGGTGGAACGATATCTGGCTGAACGAGGCCTTTGCGACCTGGATCAGCTACAAGACGATGGACGGGGTTGACCCGGACGGCGAGTGGGGCCTCAGCCCAATCCTGGCAGGGCTCAGCGCGATGGGGGCCGACAGTCTTCAATCGGCGCGCCAGATTCGCAATCCGATCAACACCAATGGCGATATTCTCGACGCGTTCGACTCCATTACCTATCGCAAAGGCGGCAGCGTGTTGAACATGTTCGAGACCTATCTGGGCGAAGAAGCCTTTCGCGAAGGTATCCGCTTGCACATGCGTCGCTTCGAGGATGGCGTCGCTGATGCCGACGATTTCATGCAGAGCCTCGCCGACGGGTCCGGCCAGCCGGATATTGTTGAAGCCTTCACCAGCTATATCAACCAGCCAGGCATCCCATCGCTGGATGTCGCCGTGTCCTGCCCTGCTCCAGATGCGGGCCTGATCACGGTCACTCAAAAGCGCTATGCGCCGCTTGGCTCTGATATTGATACCAATGCTCAGACCTGGAACGTGCCGTTTGCTGCGCGCCTGAAAGGGCCTGTGGGTGATCGCACGATCCGGCAGATGCTGACCGCACCGGTCACCGAGATTCCTCTGGATGGCGATTGCCCCGACTGGGTGATGCCAAATGCCGGCGGCACGGGCTATTGGCGCTTCGATACGAATGCGGAAAACCTGACGGCGCTGATTTCCAACTTTGACAGCTTGTCTGACGCCGAACAGATCATGTTTGCGGATGCACTGACCTCCGGTTTCCGTGCAGGGCGGATCAGCACCGATGACCTGATGGCTGGACTGGCCGCAACCTCAAGCGGTCATCCGCGTGCGGTTTCTGAAGGGTTCGGCATTATTGGCACGCTCGACCGCATGCTGGAGCCATCCGAGCAAGCGGGCCTTCGCGCGTGGGTCCAGCGCACCTATGGACCGTTGGCCGAATATCTGGAATCCCGTCCGGCCACGGCGCTGAGCCAGCAGGAGATGCTTTTGCGCGACAGGCTATATGGCTTGTTGCTGGAATATGGCGAGCGCCCCGCTGAGCGCCGCGCCCTGCTCGCCCGTGCCCGGCAGTATGTCGGACTCGAAGGCAGCCCGGACGCGACGGCGCTTGCGCCGGAGGATCTCTCCACGGCCATGATCATCGGCATAGAGGATGGCGGCGCTGACTTCTATGAAGCTGCCAAGGCCTACGTCACCACTGCAACCAATCAGAATGAACGCTCGACAATCCTGAGAGTATTGGCCAGTCGCGGAAGCAAGGATGTCGTGTCAGACCTGTTCTCGGCGGTTCTGAACGGCCCGAACTCGACCGACGAAGTCTTTACGGTTGTCTATGGCGCCATGGCCAACCCGGCAGCACAAGACACCGCATGGGATTTGATAACCACAAACTTCGAGACGGTTGTGGAGCGCATGCCCGAAATCCGTCAGCCAAAGCTCGCGGGCCTGACGGGATATTTCTGCAGCGTCAGAAAGGCCGCAGAGGCGGAAGACTTCTTTCAACAGAATGCGCAGCTGATCCCAGGCTATGAGCGATCCCTGGCCCAGGGCACGGAGAAGGCAACGCTCTGCAGCGCGCTAAGGGCTCAGAAAGCGTTGGATGTGAACAACTTCTTCCAACAGTAATCGGCCCGGCACGGCCCGGATAACGGGCTTTGTCGCTGATCGAATTTGTCTGAGATCTCCGGCTTGTATCTTGTCCGGGTCGCTTCTTGCCCAAATGGGAAGCGGCGGTCCGGTCGGGGTATGCTCAGGCCCCGGCCAGCGGATGGGAGGCGGCCCGCTGCAGGGGCACGACTTCCCACACCAATATGAATACCGTCCCTGCCGAAGGCGCCGCCTTCCGTCCGCAAGGACCTTGGATGACAGGAAACCGGAAGGGCACACGCCCTGTCCGGCTCTTGGTGCAACGATCAGTGGCGCATGAACTGGCGCAACGCGTCGGCCGCAAGCGCAAATCGCGCAAACGCCCAATTGCGATCCTTGCCCAGCGTATGCAACTCTGCGAGCAATGCCTTGCGCGCATCATTGCGCTCGGCGAGCCAGGCATCTGCCCCGTCTCCGGCGAGAGCCTTCTCTGTTGCATCCGCCTGCATCCGAACCAGTTCGTTCAACAGGCGACGGCCCGCCACGCGATCCCAATAATCTGCATGCAGCAGATTGTCCCGCGCCATGGCGCGAAGCCGGTCGATGCGCAGCTGGTCGCCAATCGTGTAGAAAGCCTTGCCGGCCGCCTCCACACTGACACCCGCCTTGCCAGCCAGATCGACCACGAGCAGCCCTTGGGCAAACTGGCCCATCGCAGCCGCCCATCGCGAAATCTCTTCCGACGCGCCGCGCTTCATCAGGCTACGCACTTCGCGCTCGATGCGCGCAGCCGGGAACGGCGAGTGAATGCCGGCGAGAATGGCCTTGAACTCGTTCAGAGGCGCTTCGGTATGTTGCACGGCGTCGCCGACATGCAGGTCCGGATGGGTTTCAATGAACCAGAGCGCCGCATCGACCATGGCGCTTGCCGCATGCAGACGCAGATCGATTTGCACATCCGCAGGCACGATCGTGTCGAGCTGGTCGACCTCGCGCTGGAAGCCGTCAAAGTTCAAAACGGCACGCGCCGCTTCGAGCCCGCGCGCGACTTGCGCATTGTCGCCGCCGGTCACTTCGCGCAGGCGCAGCAGGGCCACCGGCCCGGCCATGTCCAGCACACGATTGGCAATGATCGTCGCGATAATTTCCCGCTTCAGGCGATGGTTCGACATCGCCTTTGAATAGGTGTTGATCGGACTCGGGAAGTAATTGACCAACAGGTCTTCGAAATACGGATCGTCCGGAATATCGGAGGCCACAATATCGTCGAACAGAGTGATCTTCGACCAGGCGAGCAAGACGGCTAATTCCGGCCGGGTCAATGGCTGGCCGCGCTCGGCACGCACCTTCATCTCACCGGTCTCCGGCAAGGTTTCCAGCGCGCGGTTCAATACGCCTCGGTCTTCCAGATACTCCATCAGGCGCTCAAGCGCATCATGGTCTTCCTTGGCCGTCGTTTCGGCCAGGGTCAGCGCAAAGGTCTGTGTATAATTATGACGCAGGACAAGCGCCGCCACGTCACTGGTCATCTCCGCAAGAAGGTCGTTGCGGTCTGCCGGATCGAGGTCGCCCTCACGAACCGCCTCAGCAGCCAGAATCTTGATGTTCACTTCGTGGTCAGACGAATCGACGCCGGCGGAATTGTCGATCGCGTCTGTATTGATCCGTCCCCCATGCAGGTCAAACTCGATTCGCCCGGCTTGGGTGACGCCCAGATTGGCCCCTTCCCCGATGACTTTCACCTTCAGCTGATTTGCATCAACCCGGATCGCATCATTGGCACGGTCACCGGCGGCCGCATGAGTTTCATGCGCGGCTTTCACATAGGTGCCAATGCCGCCGAACCAGAGCAAGTCCGCATCCGTCTTCAGCAGGGCGTGGATCAACTCGTCGGGTGTGACCGCATCCTTTGACAAGCCACTCAGCGCCTTGATCTCATCGCTCAGCGTGATCGACTTGGCGGAGCGCTCGAAGATTCCGCCGCCTTTCGACAGGATTCCTTTGTTGTAGTCCGCCCAGCTCGATTGCGGCTTGTCGAACAGACGCTGACGTTCAGTCAGGTTCTTGGCAGCGTCCTGAGGGTCCGGGTCGATGAAGATGTGCATGTGGTTGAAGGCCGCGATCAGCCGGATTTCCGGCGATAGCAACATGCCATTGCCAAACACGTCTCCACTCATGTCGCCCACACCGATCACGGTGAAAGGTTCGGTCTGGATGTTCTTGCCGAGTTCGCGGAAGTGACGCTTGACCGCTTCCCAGCCTCCCCGCGCAGTAATACCCATCTTCTTGTGATCGTAGCCAACCGAACCACCCGACGCGAACGCATCGCCCAGCCAGTGGCCCATCTCCTCACTGATCGCATTGGCGGTGTCGGAGAAGGTCGCCGTGCCCTTGTCCGCCGCCACGACGAGGTAGGGGTCTTCACCATCCCAGACAATCGTGTCCGCCGGGTGGGTGACCTGCCCCTCCACGAGATTGTCCGTGATACCGAGCAACGCCCGGATGAATTCCTTGTAGGCATCCCGTCCAGCCTCGAACCAGGCATTGCGGTCAGAACGATCCGGCAATTGCTTTGGCAAGAATCCACCCTTGGAGCCGACCGGCACGATGACCGCATTCTTCACCTGCTGCGCTTTCACAAGGCCCAGAACTTCGGTGCGATAGTCTGATGCACGGTCCGACCAGCGCAGCCCCCCGCGCGCAACCGCGCCAAAGCGCAAATGCACGCCCTCGACCCGCGGGCTCGACATATATATCTCGCGGAAGGGTTTCGGCTCCGGCAGGTCTTCCAGTTCGCGGCTGGCAATCTTGAGGCTGACAAAACTGTAGGGCGCGCCATCGCCATTGGTCTGGTAGAAATTGGTCCGCTGAACGGCCAGGATCAGATCAGCGAGACGGCGCAGCACCTGATCGTCTGCCAGCGCCGACACGTCGCGTAATGCGTCCTCGATCTCTGCGCGCATTTTCTCGGCTTCATGCGTGCGTTCGGCGAGTGACATATCGCGCGCCGGATCGAAGCGGATAGCGAACAGGTCCAGCAATTTCTGGGCAATCGCCGGATAAGTCGAAAGCGCCGTCTCCTGAACATATTGCGGTTGATCCATGCCGCTCTGGCGGCGATATCCGGCGAGCGCCCGGATCAGGGCCGCATCGCGCCAGCTTGCGTCAGCGCTGAGCACCAGCCGGTTGAAGCCGTCATTTTCGGCCCGTCCGCTCCAGACCGCAACAAACGCATCCTCCAGCGCGGTTCGGATTGCATCAAGGTCAATTGCTGCGCCGGCCGTCGCGCACATGACAACATCGTGGATCCAGTAGGTCTCGGGCGCATCGTCGGCTGGCTTTTCCGTCGGACGGACCGGATAGCCGGTCTCGAAATCCACGAAGAAACCCATTTGCTCGAAGATTGGCACACAGGCAGACAGCGGGATCGAACCATTGCGGGAGTATATCTTGACCCGTATCTTGTTGTCGGAATCCCCTTCCAGCCGGTAGGCGCGCGTCAGGATGGGGTGACCGGCAGACAAATTTGCCATCGCCGCAACATCGCGCATCGCCTCGTCAGGCCCGAAGGCTTCGCGATAGGCTGCATTGAAAGCCCCGATGAAGGAACGTGCATTTTCCTGATGTGCGCGTTCAAGGTCAGACTGGACCAGCGCCGACCGGAAGCCTTGCTCCCATGTTCGCGTGATCTGGACGATACGCTTCTCGAGCGCCGCAAGGTCCGGCAAGGGATGGCCCTGTCCCAGCCAGATTTCGAAATGGACCCGGACCAGGGTCTCGGAATCAAAATACGGTCGGAAGCGCGTCACATGCCCATTATAAGCGGTGACCAGTTCCTGCGTGATGCGTTGACGCATGGCGGTGTCATAGGCTTCACGCGGCACATAGACGATTGCGGTGACAAACCGGTCAAATTGGTCCTGTTGCACGAACAGGCGCGTGCGTGGCCGCCCGATCAGATGCAGCGCGCCGACAATGATCGGATGGAGGATTTTCGACGAGGTCTGAAACAACTCATCGCGCGGCCAGGTTTCCAGCAGATTGGTCAACGCCTTTTCGGTATGTCCGCCGGGCGTTGCGCCAGAAGCTTCGAGGATGGCGGCGATTCGACGGCGGATCAGCGGGATGGAACGGGCCGTTTCGTCATAGGCCTCGGCGGTGAACAGGCCGAGGAAGCGAACTTCACCATTCACCCTGCCCTGCGCATCATATTTCTTCACGCCGACATAGTCGCAAGCGACCCGGCGGTGCACGAGGCTGGTCAGCGTCGATTTGGCAACAAGGATCGGATACGGTTCCGACAGATGTGCGCCAATCTCAGGCGTCAACACGAGGGGTTCGGCCTCGCGAGACAGAACGTTCAGTTCTTCATCGCGCAGCACGCCCAGATTGGAGCCCTCCACCATGATCGGCTCTTCGGGCAGCACTTGCCCATCGGCATTTGTCTCGAATTCGTATTCGCGGCAGCCGAGGAACACGAAATGTTCCCGCGAAAGCCATTTCAGGAAGGCAACTGCTTCGTCGCGGTCCATCTCTTTGAGATGCGTGACGCCCTTCAGCCGGTCGATCTCCTGCTGCATGCGCGCCCGCATGGGCTCAAAGTCCGATACGGCAACCGCATTGTGCGCCAGCGCCAGGCGAACTCCGGCTTTCAGGCGCGCCGCCTCATCATGGGTCAGGATCGGCAAATGAACCTGGATGACGGACACGCTGCGCCCGTCCTGTCGTTTGACAATCGGATGAAACAGGGCCGCGACCTCAAACCCCTGCGCGCCGCACTCGCCAAGCACCGAATCCACGAGGAATGGCATGTCCGGGCTGGCAGTCTCTAGAATGGTACGTGACAGGGAGTCCCCGTTTTCCCCATCGACCTCCAGCAGGACGCGCACATCCTGCTCTCCCGGAGCGACCGTCTCTGCCCATTCCCAATGGCGGCGCGCAAGAAATTTTAGGTCGCCATCCGTCAGTCCGGTGAGGTCTTCGTGCCCTGATTCCCGCTGAATCTGGTCGAAAACTTGCTCCAACGGCTCATGTGAAGCAGAATTTACTGTCATGTGGGTGTCTCGCGAAAGAACTTAACGATGTTCCCATCTAGACTGCGTTGGCACACCGGCACAACACATAGGGGCAAATGAATTGCCCCAGCGTCATGACGGGTCTTTGGGGGATCGAATCTTGGGCCCTCAGGGCCCGATATAAACGGACCCGCCGAACGGGGACGTGTCCGGCGGGTCCTACAGGCCTATTCCGCAGGCTGGGTGGGGGGACGCACGCGGAGGGCCTGATCTCACTAAATTTGCAAGCGCTGTGCCGAATACAAGTCTTCGTCAGCAGCGCCTGATGTTACCAATAATTGAGTATGGGCTCTGAACCGGATTCGCAATTATTAACTTGCCTAACACTTCGCATAATTTATCGATTTTCACCATAGGTCTGAGCAGCGCTGACTGCATCCGACAGCTCCGTATTGGTACCCTTGCCTTGTGGATTACCATCTGCAGAAAGCAGGATTGCAATCCATCTGGTGCTGGAAGATTGCGCAAAGAATATCATCATCAGAACCGTCAAAGGTGCCGACAGGAACATGCCGGGAATGCCCCAGATTGCACCCCAGATGGCCAGGGAAAGCAGGACGACCAAAGCTGACAAATTCAGCGACTCCCCCATCATGCGCGGCTGGATGAAATTGCCGATCGAGAACTGCCAGAAACTGACGGCCGCAAACACGATCGCCGCATAGATGTAGTTGTCTTGCGGTGGTGTGCCCGGCACCCAGGCCGGAAGTTCCGGCTGCACGATGGCAAACAGCGGGGGCACCAGTGCCGCAACAATTGACCCCACAGTCGGGATATAATTGAGCACAAATATCAAAGCCGACAGGAAGAGCGCATTTTGCACCCCCAAGGCCAGCAATGAGAAATAGGTCAATGCGGTGATCAGGGCGGAGATCACAGTCTGGGTCCACAGATAGGTTTCGATACTGCGCCGCGCTTCATCGCCCACCTGGCGCACCTGCGCGCGTTGCTCGAAACCGGGGAAGATATTGTCCAGTTTCCGGGTCCAACTGGACTGCGCCAGGAACAGGAAGGCGACATAGATCAGGATCAGGACCAGATCGCCGGACAGGTCACCGGTTTCGTTGGCGATGGTCGCAAAGAAACGTTGTCCGGTTTCGTTGAACAGCAGTTCCTGCAGTGTCGGCGCACCCGACATGTGCACCACCTCATACATGTCCGCGATCATGTCGTTGATCCGGTTTTCATACTCTCCGGCGTCGCGCCCAAATTCGGCGATGCCATTTGCGAGCAGCGCCATGAATCCGAAAAATCCACCCAAAACAATCAGGACCGCGAAAACCCGGGCGTGCCCGATCTTGAGCGCGCGAGACCAATTGTCGATCATCGTGGCAAAGCCCTCGATGACGAGGAACAGGAACACAGCCAGCGCAAAGGGCGCGAGGATGCTGCGGCCAAAATGAAGGAAGGTCAGGATGACGCCGGTCGCGATGATCCAGATGCCGGTCTTCGTCGCGCGATCCATAATATCCCCCGGAGCTGTGGTTACCACAGGGTGAGGAGAGCCTCGCGCGCCGTCAAGAGCCTGCGCCTCCACCCTTGCCGAATCCGGCGAATTCTCTAGCGTCGCAGCCTGTAAGGAATGAAGGGGACAGGATGATGGATTCCATCTTTATCGGGGGCGCAGATGCCGAGGGCACCGGCACGCCAAATGTGGCGCAGAACCTGTTGCTGAAAATCGCAAACCGGCATGGCCTGATCGCGGGCGCAACCGGCACCGGCAAGACAGTCACCCTGCAAAACCTGGCTCAGGGCTTTTCCGATGCGGGCGTTCCTGTCTTCTGCGCGGACGTGAAAGGTGACCTTTCGGGCATCTGCATACCCGGCAGCACGGATCACAAGCTGCACGACAAATTCGTTGCACGCGCCAACAAGATCGGGCTCGGCGAGTATGAGTACACGTCTGCGCCAACCGTGTTCTGGGACGTGTTCGGCGAGAAGGGCCATCCGATCCGCACCACGATTTCCGAAATGGGGCCCCTGCTCCTCTCGCGGCTGATGGACCTCACCGACGCGCAGGAAGGCGTGCTGAACATCGCGTTCGAATATGCCGACGATAATGGCCTGCTGCTGCTTGACCTGAAGGATCTGCGCAAACTGCTCGTTCATATGAGCGACAAGGAGGTCCGCGACGAACTCAGCAAGGAATACGGCAACATTGCCTCTGCGTCGCTTGGCGCGGTGCAACGCAACTTGCTCGTCATGGAACGCGAAGGTGCCGATTTCTTCTTCGGCGAACCCGCACTGGAATTGTCGGACATGATGCGCACCAATACCGATGGGCGCGGCATCGTGAACGTGCTGGATGCCACCCGCCTGATCAACAGTCCAAAACTCTACTCCACATTCCTGCTCTGGCTGTTGTCGGAACTGTTCGAGCAGCTTCCCGAGATTGGCGATCCGGACAAGCCGCGCCTCGTCTTCTTCTTTGATGAAGCCCACCTGTTGTTCGACGACGCTCCTGCGGCGCTGATGCAGAAGATCGAGCAGGTCGTGCGGCTGATCCGCTCCAAGGGTGTAGGCGTCTATTTCGTTACCCAAAACCCGCGCGACCTGCCGGAAAGCGTGCTCGCACAACTGGGCAACCGGCTGCAGCATGCCCTGCGCGCCTATACGCCCGCCGAACGCAAAGGCGTACGCGCCGCGGCGCAGTCCTTCCGCGAGAATGAGACTTTTGACACAGAGGAAGTCATCACCCAGCTTGGCGTTGGCGAGGCACTGGTCTCAACGCTGGACGCCAAGGGCGCGCCAAGCGTGGTACAATGGACCGTGATCCGCCCACCAGCCTCACGACTTGGCCCGGCAACGGACGCGGAGCGCAAATCGGTCCAGAATGCCAGTCCCGTCGCCGGAAAGTACGAGAAGTCGATTGACCGTGAGTCGGCCTATGAAGTGCTGGAAGCGCGCGAAGTGAAAGCCGCCAAGGAAGCTGAGGAACTTGCCAAGAAAGAGGCCAAGGCTCAGGCCGAGCTGGACAAGAAGAAAAAGAAAACGACCACGCGCCGTAGCTCCCGCCGGATGAGTTCGCTCGAGAAAGCGGGAAATCAGGCAGCCCGAACGGCCAGCCGGGAGATCGTCCGTTACATCCTGCGCGGCATCATGGGCACGTTCAAACGCTAGCGGGGATCAGTTGGGCAAGCGGCCGGCTTCGTCGGAGTCTTCCTCGGCATAGGCCTCGTCCTCTTCCGGCAGGTCGTCGTCCATCGCTTCAATCTCGGCCAGGGCGGCATCGACGTTTTCCGACGGCGTGATATCGGCTTCGCCCTCATGGGTGTCCTCGAAGTCCTCATCGATATATTCAGCTGCTTCGTCGGCTGCCGCGACGGCCATGACTTCCTCGGTCTTCGGCTTGCGCTTCCAGAACGGCGCATGCGGGTCGGCTTTCCGGTCATACTGCATGCTGTAATATTCATGGGCGGTATGGGTCAGCGGGCGCGGCGTCAGGTGCAGACCGTACTGGCGCAGACGTTCAACGACTTCATCGCGCAGATGCATGCCCGGAAAGGAATTTGCCGAGAAGCCATGCGCTTTCATCCAGTCGCGCACGTGCCAGCTGCGCACAGTGCCCGCCTCTGAAGGACGTACACCGGCGTGCTCTTCCCACATATAGAGCGTCGCAATGCCGTTGATCGTCGCATCCATCGCGTCGTCGAGCGTTGCGCTGAGATCGCGCTTCTGGGCCAGCACCGCCCGCAATGCCATCTTGCGCGCCTCAAGTTCCTGATAGGTCGCGCCGATCACGGCGATCGCATTGCGATTGGTCTTGATCAGGGAAGCGTTTACACCGTCGAGCTGCGGATGCTGGACCGGCAGCAGGACATCTGGTCCGGCTTCCTGCGTGTCGACGATCTGGGCGACCTCATTCACCATGCGCTGGAGATTGATTCGCATCTCATGGCTGATGCCGTCGAGGGCGGAGATCGCGCCATCGCGTTCTTCATCCCTTAGCCGCCAAAGCTGCCAGGCGATCATCAATGCTGCTGCGATAAGCAGGCCGAGCCCGCCGGTGAAGAATGTGTAGAATTGCGCTTCACTCATTCTGAGATCCCCTCAACGCGTCCACCGTAAACCATGCTTCCCCCGCATGGCGACCGGTTAAGTGTTGGTAAACCTTAGCCCTTGAGCGCACGTCCTGCAATCACTTGAAGACGGTCGAGCAAATCCGGGTCGCGCGCCTGTGGCGCAGTAATCAACGCATAATCCAGACACGTATCCGTGCCGTTCGGATCCGACGTACGCTCCATTCCGGACAGGGCTTCAGCAAGCCGTACAACAGCCTTACGGGCCACCGCGCTGTTCTGGCCCATGATTTCCAGCACATTCGTCACCGATACCGCCTCGGTTTCTGCCCGCCAGCAATCATAATCGGTGACCATGCAAAGAATAGCGTAGGGCAACTCGGCCTCTCGGGCGAGCTTGGCTTCCGGCATCGCGGTCATGCCAATCACGTCGCAACCCCATTGCCGATAGAGTTTTGATTCCGCGAGCGAAGAGAATTGCGGTCCCTCCATGGCCAGATACGTGCCGCCGCGATGCATCTTTGATCCGACAGCCTCCGCCGCATCTGCTGCAAGCCCCGACAGGCGCGGGCAGACCGGGTAGGCCATGGAGACATGCGCCACCATGCCGGCTGCGAAGAAGGTTTTGTCGCGCGCAAAGGTGCGGTCGATAAACTGGTCTGCGGCGACGAAGTCACCGGGGGCGTATTCCTCTTTCAGGCTGCCGCAAGCCGAAATTGACAGGATGTCCGTCACACCCGCCGCCTTCAGTGCAGCAATGTTGGCGCGGTAAGGCACCTCGGTCGGCGTGATGCGGTGACCTCTTCCGTGGCGCGGCAGGAAGACCAGCTCCACCTCCCCTATCCGGCCGCGCACCAGCACGTCAGATGGCTTGCCCCAGGCAGTCTCGACCTGTTCCTCGCGGCGGTCTTCCAGGCCGTCAATTTCGTAAAGGCCCGAGCCTCCGATAATGCCGAGGGTCCATTTGCTCATGATCTGCTCCGGAAAAAGAAAACCCCGCCCTTGGATCAGCCAGGGACGGGGTCGTCAATTCAAGGTTCTGTCAGAACTGCCTAGTGCTCTACGTTGCGCCAGATGCGCTTGTAGGAGAACCAGAGCAGGATCGCGAGGATGCCAAAATACACCATCACGGCAAGGCCAAGCGATTTGCGGTTGGTCTGTTTCGGCTCACCTGCCCAAGCGAGGAATTGCGCAACATCATAGGCCATCTGGTCGATGGTCGCTTCGGTGCCGTCGCTATACTCGACGCGGCCCGGAACGAGCTGCGGCGGCATGGCAAGGAAGCCACCCGGAGGCGCATGGCGGGGATCGCCTTCGAATTGCGGAACCGTATCGCCCGGCATGTACGGATTGTAGTACTGGCCGGCATTCTGGATCAGGTAGCCTTCGTAATGGTCATCACCATGACCAATATGCAGCTTGGACGCGTCGATAACGGTCTGAACTTCGGCAGGCGTATCGTCGCTCGGATCATCCGGCGTGCCCCCGTCAGATGCTTCAGCGACAACGCGCTCTGAGAATACGTCCTCGTCCGGATAGCCTGCCAGCAGGCTGTACACATAAGACGCGCCATCATGGCGGGCCTTGTAGATCACTGACAGGTCTGGTGGCACAGCGCCGCCATTGGCCGCACGGGCCGCACTGTCATTCGCATATGGGCTGCGGAATGTGTCGGCGGGCGTCGCCGGACGGAAATCATAGTCACCGACTTCATTTGGCGTCGGGCTGAGGATTTCGTTCTGCGCGGCCAGAGCCTTCACATACGGGTTGTCGTTCGGGTTCGGATAGGCCTCGTCATAGAACGGGCCACCCGGATCGCCGAGGTTGCGGTAGCTGAGCAGCTTCATGGAGTGACAGGACGAACAGACTTCCTGGTACACCTGATAGCCACGCTGCAGCGAGGCCTGGTCGAACTGACCCGTCACGCCTTCAAAGGGCCAGCCCTCTTCCGGTTCGTGCGGGTGAGCAGCGCCGCCGGCAGCATGCGCTGACGCGGCGATCATGAGACCGGCAAGACAGGCAGTAAGAATGCGGAACGCTTTCATGATTTTCCCCAAAGCTCCCTATTCAGCCGGCACGGCCGACGCTGACGCCTTGTGGCGCTTCAGCACGGATTTATGGATCGATTCCGGCAATTCCTTCGGCTTCTCGGTCAGACCAAGGAAGAACAGAAGAACGAAGAAGCCGAAATAACAGAAGGTCAGGATCAGCGAGAAGTGACGGAACATGAAGGTCGGAGCCGGCACAGCCGACAGAGACGGGTTCGCGTCAGCTGGCAGGCTCTCCATGAACCGTTTCGCGTCGATATAGGCTTCGCCACCACCTTTGTATTCGCTGGTCGCTTCCTGACCATCCGCCGTGTAGCTGACCACGAGTTTCGGATCACCCTGCAGCGCCGGAATGACGGCATCGTCCGGGTTGGCCGCGCCACACCAGCCGAGCAGCAGGCAGACGGCGACAAAACCGAAGAAGAACTGCTTGGCCACCGGACGGTAGCGCATGGACTTCACTTTCGACGTGTCGAGCCAAGGCAGGATGAACAGGACCGCGATGGCTGCGAACATGA
>Ga0181377_1000349_pt1 | contig 17667 bp, 30 predicted proteins | sample LowvirmetaG_9_FD_130160 | JGI IMG/M metagenome (GOLD analysis project Ga0181377, IMG submission 130160) | Marine viral communities from the Subarctic Pacific Ocean - Lowphox_13 viral metaG | ecosystem: Environmental > Aquatic > Marine > Oceanic | place: Subarctic Pacific Ocean | collected...
AGCTAAGAAGGATGAAACTAAACAAATGCAGTTAGTTCTTTATAAAAAGTTTTTTAATGAGCAGTATGGAATCCCACTCGAAAATATAGAAGTAGAGTTTTTTATTGTACGTAGAAAAATTTGGGAAAATAGTGATTATCCCATCCATAGAGTACAACTCCATAGACCTGCTGCTGGTAGGAATAAGCTTAACAAAGCAAATAAAATTTTAGATGAATTTATTAGTGATTGTTTTACCCCTAAAGGGAAACACCAAGATAAAGAACATCCTAAAGTAGTGTCATCTTTATGTAAATGGTGTCCTTTTAATGATAATAAAGAATTATGTAATAAACATTAATTTTTCTGACTCCGTACATATTTATATACGCAAACTATATAAAATATTATTATGAGTAAAAAAGATTTAACATTAACAAGCGTAAAAATTAAAAGCGATTTATTCGAAGAGTTTAAAATAGCATGTGTTAGACAAAAGTTTTCATTTCAAAAACTTGCTGACAGATGTGTCCATTTGTACCTTACAGATGAAGAATTTAAACGACAAATTCACAACCACACAGATTTAAATTTATAAAATAAGTATGAAAAAAGGTTATGTTCCAAAAGATCAACGAAAGAAAATTTTGTTGATGTGCGACGATATTAGAACCCATTCTGGAATCGGGACAATTGCAAAAGAAATAGTACTCCATACATCTCATCATTTTAATTATGCTAATTTGGGAGCAGCTATTGACCACCCTGAAGCAGGAAAACGGTTAGATTTAAGTGAAAGCACAAATGCTGAAATGGACATTAATGATGCTAATGTAATTCTTTATCCCTCTAATGGATATGGCACTCCTGAACAACTCAGAGAAATTATTAGTATAGAAAATCCCGACGCTATTTTTATTATAACTGATCCTAGATATTGGACTTGGTTATTTAAAATTGAAGCAGAGATTAGAACAAAAATCCCTATTATTTATCTTAATATTTGGGACGACTATCCCGCACCTAGATACAATGAAGCTTATTATGAATCTTGTGATTTATTAATGGGTATTTCAAAACAAACAGTAAATATTAATAAAATAGTATTAGGGGATAAAGCTAAAAATAAAATTATTAAATATGTTCCCCATGGGCTAAACCATAAAATCTATAACCCTTTAGATAAAAAAGACCCTGAATTAGTAAAATTTAAAAAGAATTTATATGGAGATAAAGAATATGATTTTGTAGCATTTTTTAATTCTAGAAATATTAGACGTAAACAAATACCTGATACTATTTGGGCCTATAAACAATTTGTAGATAAATTACCTTTAGAAGAAGCTAAACAATGTGCTTTTCTTTTACATACCCATGCTGTGGATCCTAATGGAACAGATCTTAGGGCAGTAATAGATATGCTTTGTGGTGATGATGAAAGATATAATATTATCATACACGAGCCTAAACTCACCACTCAGGAAATGAATCTATTGTATAATAGTACGGATGTTCAAATCCAATTAACTTCTAATGAAGGGTGGGGTTTAAGTTTAACAGAAGCTCTTTTAGCCGGTAACCCTATAATAGCTAATACTACAGGAGGAATGCAAGATCAAATGAGATTCCAAGATGAAAAAGGATTATGGTATACCCCAGATGAAAACGTTCCTTCAAATCATAGGGGCACTTATAAAAAATGTGCACCATGGGCTTTCCCGGTTTTTCCAACTAATATTTCTATTGTTGGTTCTCCTCCAACACCCTATATTTTTGATGATAGATGTAACCCCAGTGATGCTGCTGAGAAACTTTTAGAAGTTTATAATTTAACTCCTGAAAGAAGGAAAGCTATAGGATTATTAGGTAGAGAATGGGCTACAGGAAATGAAGCAGGATTTACTGCTGAACGCCAAGGAGAAAGAGTAATAGAAAATATTGATAACCTATTAGAAACTTGGACCCCAAGATCTAGATATGAAGTGGTCAAAGCTGATCCAATCGAAAAAAAAGTTGTACAACATAATTTAATATATTAATGAAACCAATGTTTATAGTAAGCTGTCCGATTGACACGTACAGCGGTTATGGAGCTCGAGCTAGAGATTTTGTAAAAGCTCTTATTGAGTTAGATGAATATGATGTTAAAGTCTTACCTCAAAGATGGGGGGTATGTGCATGGGGTTTTATAGCAGACCACCCTGAATGGCACTTTCTAAAACCTTATTTACTCCCAGTGGGGAATCAAATCCCGAAACAACCAGAAATATGGTGTCAAATCACCGTACCCAATGAATTCCAACCAATAGGAAAATATAATATAGGTCTTACAGCTGGGATTGAAACTACGGGATGTCACCCATCATGGGTTGAAGGATGTAATAGGATGGATTTAGTGTTAACATCTTCTACTCATAGTGCTAATGTGTTTAAATCTATTAAATTTGAGCAAAGAGATAAAAATACTAATCAAATAGTAGGAGAATATAACCTCCAAAAACCAATAGAAGTATTAATTGAAGGAGTAGATCTTAATATTTACAAACCTAAAAAATCTACATTTGATCTTAATGAAATTAAAGAAGATTTTGCTTATCTATTTGTAGGACATTGGATGCATGGAAATTTAGGACATGATAGAAAAAATGTAGGATTATTAGTAAAATTATTTTTTGAAGCATTTAAAAATCATAAAAAATCACCTGCTTTAATCTTAAAAACAAGCACAGTGAGTACTTCTTATATGGATCGAAATGAAATTCTAAAAAGAATAGATGATATCCGTAATACTGTAGAAAATGCTAAAACACTACCTAATGTATATCTAATTCACGGTGATCTTACTAATGAAGAAATGAATGAAGTTTATACTCATAATAAAGTTAAAGCTATGGTAAGTTTAACTAAAGGAGAAGGATTTGGTAGACCCCTACTTGAATTTAGTTTAACTAAAAAACCCATCCTAACTACAGATTGGAGTGGCCACAAGGATTTCCTGGATAACAAATTTACCACCCTCCTTCCAGGTAATCTACATAAATTAGATGATAGTTCGGTAGTAAAAGATGTATTAATGAAAGAATTTGAATGGTTTGGGGTTGACCACCAAGCAACAGTTGATGCTCTAGTAAATATGTTTATTGATTATAAAACCTATAAAGGAAAAGCAATTAGACAAGCTAATAAAAGTACAAAAGAATTTAATTTTGGAGTAATGGTAGATCAACTAAAAGAGTATTTAAATAAATATTTACCTGATTTCCCTCAACAAGTTCAACTTGAACTCCCTAAATTAGGCAATTTACCTAAACTTAAAAAATTAGAAGATGTCAAAGGATAAATTAACTATATGCCCCCGTTGTGGAAGTGATGCATGTTATGAAAATGATTTAGGAGCTGATTATAAAGTTCATATGTGTTATGGATGTGGTTTTACTACTAATACTTTAATGGAACCCAATAGCGAATTTTTAAATGAACAGCTAGAAGTACTCCCAGAAATTTATAAAGATTTATCTAAAGTAGAATCAGATGGTTTTACTTGGATCCCGTCTACAATTAATATTGAAGATAAGGGAATGATATTCATTCAAGGTACTTCAGTCGACGATTGGAATTGGGTAGCTTGCCCAGCTAAAGAGCTTACAGAAGAAGAAAAACAAAATTTTCCGGAAGACGCTACTTATAAAATGGACATGAAAAAGGCTTCTTACTTTAAAGAACGTGATTTTATAGAAGCTCTTGATTATATTGGGGCATTCGAACTTGAAAAATAATGAAAATTAGTTACGCAATCCCTGTATGTAATGAGTATAAAGAGATAAAATATTTACTTGAATACTTAACTAAACATAAAAGGGAACAAGATGAAATAGTAGTACAATGTGATCAGGGAAATACCATCTCTGAAGTGTATGAAGTACTAAAGCAATACCCCGATGTAAAAATTGTAGAATTTGCTTTAAATAAAGATTTTTCATCATTTAAAAATAACCTTAAAGATAATTGTTCGGGTGATTATATATTTCAAATTGATGCTGATGAATATCCCGAAGAGTATCTTATGGATACTATTGGATGGTTAATAAAAAATAACCCAGGAACTGACGTATTTTGGGTTCCCCGAATTAATACAGTTAGGGGGTTAACAGATGAACATATTAAAAAATGGGGATGGAAAGTTGATCCTGATGGAAAAGTAAATTTTCCGGATTATCAATGTAGAATCTTTAAAAATGTAAAACGTATTAAATGGAAAAACAAAGTCCATGAAATACTTACAGGACATAAAACTGAATCTCAGTTACCTGCAAATAAAGAATTTTGTATCTACCACCCAAAAGATATAAAACGACAAGAAAACCAAAACGAATTTTATAATACATTATAATGGAACAAATACCTCTCTTTAAAGTATTTATGGCTCCTACAGCAAAAGAAGAAGTAGGAAAAGTACTAGATAGTGGATACATTGGGCAGGGGCCCAAAGTAGATGAATTTGAAAAGCAATTAGGTGAATACTTTGGAAATAAAAAAGTAGTAACTCTTAATGCTGGAACATCTGCTTTACATTTAGCACTTCATTTATTAAAGAAACCTAAACTTGACTGGAATAGAAATGAGTATGAACATCTAGTTTTTACTAACCATAATTGGCCCGGTATAGAGGATGGAGATGAAGTATTAGCATCTCCACTAACATGCACAGCATCAAATTGGCCTATTCTAGCAAATAATTTAAAAATTAAATGGGTAGATATTGATCCAACAACTTTAAATATGGATTTAGAAGACCTAGAAAGGAAAATGACCCCAAAAACAAAAGCTATTATGGGAGTCCATTGGGGTGGATACCCACTAGATTTAGATAAGATCAAAGAAATCCAAACCCGATTTAGAAAAAAACACAATTGGTCCCCAGTATTAATTGAAGATGGAGCACATTCAATTGGTACAAAGTATAAAGGAGAGTATTTAGGTAATCATGGAAACTTTGTAATGAACTCCTTACAAGCAATTAAACATATTACTTCGGTTGATGGAGGTTTACTTTACTGTCCTCATGAAGAATTATATGAAAGAGCAAAATTACTTAGATGGTATGGTATCGATAGAAGCCCAAAGGGTAGAACTGACTTTAGGTGTGAAGCAGATATAGAAGAATGGGGATTTAAATTTCATATGAATGATATGTGTGCCGCTGTTGGTATGGAAAATTTTAAACATTTAAATAAGATAGTATCTAAACATAAAGAAAACGCAGCTTATTATGATGAACATCTACAAAACGTAGAAGGAGTTACATTATTAAAAAGAGAAGAAGGATTTGAATCTGCATTTTGGATTTACACATTAAAGGTAGATGATAGACCTTCTTTTTACAAATATATGAAAGAATGTGGTATAACGGCATCCCAAGTTCATGAACGAAATGATAAACATAGCTGCATGGAGGATTTTAAAACCAAACTACCTAATTTAGAAAAAACAATTGGTAATATAGTATCAATCCCAGTTGGGTGGTGGGTTACTCCTGAACAAAGAGAGTATATTGTTAAATGTATTAAAAAAGGATGGTAATATTATGATAGGATGGAATGAAGATATAAAAAAACATTTAGGTTCGTATGGGAAAAATGTTTTTATAGGACATAATGTAATTTTTACAAACCCCAGTGAAGTACACCTTGGCGATAATGTTCGTATAGACCCTTTTACATTAATTACTACAGCGTTAGAAGTAGGTAATAATGTTCAAATTTGTTCCCATGCTGTTTTAGGAGGAGGGGGATCACATAAAATCAAATTAGGTAATTGGTCTTGGATAGGATATGGCTCTAAATTATTTTGTGCATCTGAAGATTATACGGGGGAGTATGGTCCTGTAAATGAATTTTGGGGAAATAATAAAATTTATAGAGGGGATATAGTATTTGAAGACTATTCGGGGATTGCTTCAGACGTTATGGTATTCCCCAATGTTACTCTTCCTGAGGGGTGTGCTGTAGGAGCTAAAAGTTTTATCCATACTAAAAATAATCTTCAACCATGGGGTGTATATATAGGAAATCCCGCTGAGTTACATAAACCTCGAAATAAGGAAAATATTTTAAAGTTATCCAAAGACCCTAAATTTTTAAAATAAAATAATGAAAAATTATAGTATAGATAAAAATGCTCTAGGCATACCTTTTATAGAGTCCCCGTTTTTTAATAAAATACTCGAAAATAGTAATTATTCAGAGGCAGAAAAAAACATTTTAATTAATTATTATACAAATGGGTATTTAACAATTGATTTAGAATTAACAGATGAATTTGTTAATACCTTATTGAAGGATGTTAAGAATGAGTTAGAATCATTAAAAACACAAAGTGGTAAGTATCATTATTCGGATTCACCTAGAGTATTTGAAGCCTGGAAAACGATCCCAAATGTATTGTCATTGGCTAAACACCCCAAGATTATAAATACATTAAAATTGTTGTATGGGAGAAACCCAATCCCATTCCAAACAATTAATTTTTTAAAGGGAAGTAATCAACCACTGCACCAAGATTCAATCCATTTTTATACCGAACCCCAAAAGTGGATGGTTGGTACTTGGACCGCACTACAAGACATGACAGAGGATTGTGGCCCTCTTACAGTAGTGCCTGGTTCTCATAAATGGCCCCACTATAATTTCCAAAATTTAAATTTACCTGTCGTAGAATATGGAGATCAATTTGAAAATTATAATGAATATGAAAATTTCTTAGTTCAACTATTAGAATCAATGGGAGCTAAAAAGAAACATTGGTTAGGTAAGAAAGGTGAGTGTATTATATGGGCCTCTAACTTATTACACGGTGGAGCCCCAATATTAAACCCTAATTCTACAAGATATGCACAGGCTACTCATTTTTATTTTGAGGGATGTGATCATTATTACTCCCCCATGTTTTCCCATGTAGCAGAAGGAAAATACTCAGAAAAAGATTTATCTCAAAAAGATATATTGGGGCATGAAATATAATGTACAAATAAAGGGTATTGGGATGGAGGTTCCATCTAAGGTAGTAAATAATAAGGATATCGAAAAAATAACTCCTGATTCAAAAGCAGAGTGGATAAAAGATAAATTAGGAATAGAACAAAGACATGTATGTACAACTGAAAATGTTGTAAGTTTAGGATTTGGGGCCGCTCAAAGAGCTTTGCTGATGGCTGATATGTTTGAAAATGAAATTGATTTAATTGTTGTAAACACCTCATCATCCGATAAAATTTCACCATCAGTAGCGTGTATGATTCAACATAGACTAAGAGCAGAATGCCCTGCATTTGATATAAATGCAGTTTGTTCAGGATTTATTTATTCATTAGATGTTGTATCTCCTCTTTTAGATAAATATAAAAATATATTATTAATTTCAACTGAAACATACTCAAAAATTACAGATTGGAAAGATAAAAATTCCTGTTTTTTTGGTGACGGTGCAGCTGCAGTAATAATATCAAAAGGTGATAAACCTAACTTTGTTTCTCTAATAGGGGCTGATGGTAACGGGTGGGAACATTTTAATTGCGATAGGAATTCTACGTTTAAAATGAATGGGAAAGAAGTATATAAATTTGGCACTAATATCCTCCCCACCCAGATTAAAAAATTATTAGATGATAATAATTTACCCCTAGAGTCAATTGATTGGGTTATACCCCACCAACCATCACATAATGTTTTAAAACAAACAGCAAGCAAACTTGCTATTCCAGAAGATAAAATTTATTTTAATATGAAAAGATATGGGAATACCGCAGGAGCTTCTGTACCTATGGCCTTATATGATGGGATAAAAACTAATAAAATAAAAAATGGAGATAACTTAATACTTGCTGCAATTGGTTCTGGATGGACTTATGGTGTTGGTTATTTAAAATTAGATTTAAAACAATGAAAAAAATAGCATTTTTTGGTGGGAGTGGAGGACTAGGAACTAAAGTAATAGAACATCTTACTAACTATGAAGTAGATTCTATTAGTTCTAGCCAAGTTAATTTTTTAAGAGATAATGATATTTCTAATTATTTTTATAGAAATGATAATGTAGGTGTAGTAGTAATATTTTCTAATTACAATTATAATTCTTTTCTCCATAAGTATAAAGACAATGATATTAAGTTAAGTAAACAAATTGATATTAATATAAAAGGTGTAACAGAATGTGTGTCTCGTGCTTTAAAAGATATGAGGGTAAAAGAGTATGGAAGAATTATTCTTGCTTCTAGTATAACAGTTGATAAAAATGTTATGGGTACTGCTATTTATGCCGCAGCTAAGGCTTACTATGAAAATTTAATTAAAACTATAGCACTAGAAAACGCTTCTAAAAACATAACAGCTAATTGTATTCAATTAGGTTATATGGATGGGGGACTTACCTACACCCTTTCTCCAGAATTTCTAGAAAAAACTATAAACCAAATTCCATCTAAAAGATTAGGAACTTCTAAAGAAATTGCTAGTACTATTGATTTTTTAATTAATAATCCTTATATTAATGGAACCACTATTAAACTTACAGGAGGATTGTTATGAGAGTATGGCACATTTCAAATGAAACTTTACTTGATAGAGGAATAGAAGTTTCTAGATTGGGATCTCATAAAGAAACTACAGAAATCCCTCAATCCCAAAGAGATCAATCTTTTACCTTTGCCTTTACTCCTACAGCTCATTCTATAGGAGATTGGGGGATTTTAAGTTCTTTACCTAAATATATTAAAAAACTATACCCTAATAGTACAATTGCAGTCCCCAATCCTACTTTATGTCATAAAATTTTCCAACCACTTTTTGATAGAGGAGAATGGTCATCTATAACTAAAAAACCTTGGGAAACAGGTTATATGATGTGGCAGCATAATCCTTATATAGATCATTGGTTATCTCCCGGAGAATGGGAACATGAAATTTATACTGATCATTATCGTGTATGGTCCCATGAAGATAATTTTAATGAACCTTTAATTGAACAAATACTAAGAGCATTTGGAGCAACAGATGAGGAGTTAACACAATGGGACACCAGACCCAAACTTTATTTTTCAAAAGAAGAAGAAGAAGAATGTAATGAAATTATAACTAAACATATAGGTAATAATCCTTATGGGTGTTTATTATTTTCGGGGAGAGTAGAAAAATATATGGGTAGGTGGGAGTTTGATCCAATTCTTTTCCCTGATGCTCAAGAATTTGCAGACATGCCTGTATTTTATTATTCTCAATTTGATTTAGATAAAACAGAGTGGGGAAATATATTTAAAAATAAGATTAATTTTAAAGATTTAGGATTAACTTTAAGACACCAATTATACATTAAACAAAAAGCCCATTTTAATTTGGGGTATCAATCAGGTATAACTGATAGTATTAGTGGGGGTGGTTCTAAAATAACAATGTTGACTCCGTTTGATGAACGTGGACTAGGAAGCAATTGTATTAGAGGTACTAAATATTGGTTTAAAGATCAAACTTTTAAAGTGTATTAAAGATGAAAGCAGTACAAGTAATGGCTACTTATTTTGGCCCACGCAGACATTACCCTAAAAATAAACAAGAATGTCTTGATTTATTAAAAAAACAAATTTTTTATCATAAACATCTTGATTTAGGATTAGAATGTGACTTATTAATAGTGAATCATGACAGTGGTGATACAGAGGTTCAAGATTTTTTAAATCAATATAATGGAGAAAAAATTTTCAATGGGCAAGTAAAAATTTTACATAGGCCCCGAATTAATTTTGATTTAAGTTTTGGTTCTTATAAATATGCTTTTTTCCACTATGTAGATGATTATGATTACTGGTATTTCAATGAAGATGATGTTATCATTTTACATGATAATGCTGTTAAAGACATGATTGAGATTCTAGAATCAGATCCTAGTACAGGATTTGTAGCTGCTTCTAACTTTACCCATAATAAACATGCTTTTACATTTGATTTAAATGGGTATATTACATCAACTGGTGGGGGTCCACCACATGCACATGGTGGGTGTGGTCTTACTTCTACTACAATATTTAACAAAATATGTAAAACCTACCCTCACTTTATACAAACTCCTAATATATTAAATATGACATCTCCTGATACTAAAGGCTATGAATATGCTTCGGATAGCCAAATGGAGATTGAATTTACTAATATCTTTACTAAATTAGGATACAAAATAAAAACATATAGTGATGGAAAAAAATATTTACGACTTCAATCTGGAGAAACTCTTTAATAATGTATAAAAATATAGATATAGAATCCTCTTATAAAAAAAATGATTTAGGGAAAACCCTTTATGATTTAGTAATTAAATATAAACCTTTTAATTTAATAGAATTTGGGAGTTTATACGGTTACTCTACTATAGCTATGGCTATGGCTTTAAAGGATTTAGGCAGGGGAAAAATCATATCATGTGATATATGGGATAAATACCAGTATAAACACACTACACTTGATGTAGCTAAACAAAATATCCAAAATTATAATTTATCTGAGTATGTAGAATTTAGAGACTTGGATTTTTGGAATTGGTTAGAATCTCCTACTGAATTTGATTTTCTTCACCTTGATATTTCAAATACTGGTGAAGTTATATTTAACACTTATAATAAATTAATCCCCTTCATTCAAAAAGGTTCTGTATTGGCTTTTGAAGGTGGAAGTGTTCAAAGGGATAAAGAAGAATGGATGCTTAAGTATAATAAAACTCCTATTACTAGTGTTAAAACTTTAACAAATTATAAAGTAATTAACCCACTTTGGCCCTCCATATCAACTATAACAAATAATGGATAAATCTAATATTACCATAGTAGTTGTAAGCTACTATAGAGGAAAACGACTTAAGCGATGTCTTGAAACAATAGATAAGGACTTTAAAGTTATAGTATGGGATAATAATACACAAGGAGAAGAATTAGAATATGTAAAAAAAGCCCAACAAACTTTCCCTGATGTTAACTTTATTTATAGTAAAGAAAATCTAGGATTAACTAAGGCTTGGAACCAAGGTATTATACATAGCACTACAGATTGGGTACTACTTACATGTGATGATATGCTATTTGACTCTGATTGGTTTGAGATTTTTACAGATATACTTCAATCTAAACCTAACTTAGAGCAAATACATTTAAATGCTTGGAATGCCGTAGCTTTTCATAAAAAAACAATTGCTCGTATGGGTTGGTGGGATGAAAGATATAGGTATTACCCAAGTATGGAAGATGATGATTGGTATTTAAGAACTGTAGAACTTTTAGGATATTCCCCATATGGGGGTGTAGCGGGACATTTAGATTTCCCCCAATCATATCTTGATTCTATCTTTCCCTACTTAAATAAAAAAGAAATTTATTTTTCTTCTCCAAAAAACCTTACCTATTATTGCAACTCAGAATATTCTACACATAAAGTAATAGGAAAGTCTACTATTACAGGACAAGAAGATGATGCGGGTAGTAGAAATAATTCTGGGGGTAGTTTAGATAATGAGGGTCAAATGAATGGAGTTCAATTTCACCATTTAAAGTGGGAAAGAGTAGACCCTAGGTTGGAGCCCCCAGAACAAAATGGTATTTTATTAGGCAAAGATGGATTATGCTGGAGAAGAAAAGAAGACGATTTGGATTTCTACCCAGAAGTCAGAAACCAGTATGCTCAAAAATATTTTAATGTAAATTTATATGAAGATTAGTTTAATACAACCCGGTAGGAATAATCTAAAATACCTTAAATGGTCTTATGATTCAATTAGGAAAAATCAAGGTAACCATGAGGTACAAATTTGTGTAGCAGATGATGCTTCCTCAGATGGTACATGGGATTGGTGTTTGAAGATGATGGACAAAGATCCTAATTTTAATGCTATAAAAAATGATACAGGTAAACGTTTAGGACATACTATACTATATGATCGTCTTATTAATGAAGTAGCCACAAATGACATTTGCATGATTTACCATGCTGACATGTATTTGTGTCCCAAAGCTTTAAATGCAATCGAAAAACACCTCACAGATAAAACAATAGTATCACTTACTAGAATTGAACCACCACTACACCCTGATGGTCCAGAAAAAATATTACAACATTTTGGTGTTGAACCCGAAGAATTTAATGAAGATGGGTTATTTGCTTACCTCCAATCAACAGATAGTGAACGAGAAACAAAAACTACTGAAGGTATATTTGCACCTTGGGCATTTTATAAAAAAGATTTCCAAGAAATAGGAGGACATGATCCTTTATATGCCCCCCAATCTAAGGAAGATAGTGATATATTTAATAGGTTTCAATTAAATGGAATTAAATTTATCCAAACATGGGAGGGGTGTGTTTACCATATGACTTGTAGGGGTAGTAGAAGAAATACAGTTGATAAAGCAAAAAATATATATGAGGATTCCCCAGAGTGGTTAGCCCAAAATTTAAGATCAACTCGTAATTTTATTCGTAAATGGGGACATTTAGTAAGCCATGATGCTTTAATGAAACCCATTATACCCCCTAAATATGATGTAGGTTTTATTATAAAAAATATAAATTTAAAACTTTTAGAAACACTAGAACCTTGGTGCAGTACATGTTACATTGATGGAGAAGGGGCTATGTCTAAAGAATATATTTTCCATGAGCAACTTAATACATTATATAGTTTAAAAGATAAACTTAAACCATATGATAACGAAAAAAATAATGAAATATTAGTTGAAATAGATGGTAATACTTTTAATCAACAGGATTTTAACATAATACAAAATTTTTCTAGAATAATAGAAGATAGTGGTGGGATCGGAGAATTCATACTAGGCAATCTAACTATAAGAATAACCCAAATAAATGAATACCAGAATGAATTAATTAGTTTGTAATATTTATTAGTGGTAATTATCTCACTAATCCCTAAATTTATTTATTATGGTAAAGAAAAAAGAAAGAGATGTTTTATCTATTGAAATTCGATATGATGAAACCGAAGAGTTAGATGCTTTGATAAAAAGTAATGATTTTCATAAGTTATTACTAGATGAAGCTATAACTACAATTGAACACGCCTTAACTAAAAAACGTAAATCTGCTAGAGTATGTTATGTCCCTAATTTGGAGTGTTCTGTAGTATTAGAAGAACGTAATTTTTCTAAAGTGTTAGATACCGCTATCCAATTTTACGAGCAACAAGAAAATTATTCTAAATGTGCTAAATTAGTTAAATTAAAAGAGGAAGTAAATGAATCAAAGAAAGGAAATAAAAGGAGTAATTGAACAGATCCTAGGATCTAACATTACTATGCGTTTTGATGGTACTACTGAAGAAGATAAACTAAAAAATGAATTTATTGAAATAATAGAGTTGTATGAAAATGTTTGGAAACGACAAAGTGATATAGATATAGAATATGGTGCTGATTTTTCTACTTATGATGAACCTTTTTTTAAGCTAATTGAAAAGTTTATCCACTTTAGCTTTGATGAAACAGCGGGTTCGGCTATTATTTTTTATATCTATGGTAGAAAAAGTGACGAGGGTGAAATCTATCCTTTTATAGACTCTTCAGGTAAAGAACATATTTTTAATACAATAGATGATCTTTGGGATTTTTTAATGTATTGGGCTGAAGAAATGATGAAATTATAATGCCTAAAGCTAAACCACTTAGTAAGCAACAAATCAAAGCTGCCGTTAATAAAACTAAAAGTAACAGAGCAGCTGCAAGATATTTAGGTGTTTCTTACATTCACTACAAGAAATGGGCTAAAAACTATGATGCCACTGAAGAAGGTTACGAGAATATATTTGAACAACATAAAAATCAATCAGGTAAGGGCATTCCTAAATTTTTAAACGGAGGGAAAAAAGCCCCTGCAATATTAGATATTATTGAAGGAAGAGTTGATTCTTCTCACTTTGATGCTAATAAAATCAAAGATAAATTAGTTGCAGATGGGTATCTCGAAGAGTGTTGCAGTAATTGTAAGTTTAGTGAACGTAGAGTATTAGATTATAGAGTTCCTTTACTTATGCATTTTAAAGATGGTAGTAAAAAAAATTATAAATTAGATAATGTAGAACTCCTTTGTTATAACTGTTATTTTCTCCAAGTTGGGAATATATTTAGTGACAAACAGGTCCAGGGTCTAGAAGAACATAAACCAGTAAATGAAAGCAAAGTTGATTGGGAAATTGATAATTACCATCTACAACGTTTGAAAGAATTAGGCCTTGAAGAAGATAATGAGTTAGATTTAGTATCTAGAATATGAAACGTAAGAAAAAACATCAAAAGCTAGTAGATGATTATGATACCCAAAAACGTAAACATCTTGAAAAAATTGCAACAAAAAGCTTGGAGAAGGATGAAAAAATGCGTAGATTTAAGTCAAAAGATATAAAAGGTAATTTTCTAGATTTATTTTAAAGTGGTATACGTAAAAAAAATTACGGTTGAAAAATATAGTGATTTCTTAGAGATGGCTAAGAATCAAAAGTTTACAATCTCACAACAAATTGTAGAAGCTGTATTAAATAATATAGATACTAGGAAAAAACAACTTCCAATTTTTGAAATTGAAGTTGAAGGAGAAGGAGCAAATTATACCCTTTCCATTCAAAAAGATGAATTCATTCACACATTAAAAACTAACCTTATTCATTTTGAAAATGAAGAGGCATATGAAGGTTGTCAAAAAATTATTGAAGCAATAAACTATTTAAAAACTAAAAATGGCTAAAAAAATTAATGCCTTTGCTTATAAAGGTGATAGCTCAGTGAGCAGGCCTGGTGTTCACGCTAAAACAAAAACCAGCAAACACAAAACGTCCAAACATTATAAAAAATCCTATAGAGGACAAGGAAAATGAGTAAAAATAGTAATAACCAGCGTTACGATCAACTCCAAGAGTGGGATCGTTGGATGCAAAATGAGTATCCTTCTTATAAAGAACGCAAGAAAAAATCGAAATTCAAACCACCTACATACCTCAAACCTGAGGATGAGGATTTGAACGATTATTATGCTAGAAAATAATGAACCAGTAACAGTAGGTGAAGCTATGGAGACCATGTCTGAAAATGACTTGGCCTTCATAGCTGCCTATAACCCACAAGTATTTAAGACTATGTGCAATATGTGGTCTTTAGAAATTGAACTAAAAAAAGAAGGTAAATTAATTAGTCATTCTCCCGTCATATTAAATACTCGGGAGCCTGAAAATTGGTTTGTATATTTACGTAATAAGTTACAGATATGGCTATTTTCAAAGTTATTAAGGATGGTGTCGAAGAAGTAATCGCACAAGAATCATCTGCATTTACTTATAAACCTGACGGGAAAACAAAATCGTACGCTGTGCAGCGAGTTATGTATAAACAAAAATCCTGGATGCCCCCAGCATTTGTTAGTATTAGAGATAAAAAATATCTAGTACCTGAATGGATTGAAGTCCACCCCAAAGCACAGTTAAGTGATGTAATGTGGAAACGTCCTGAACGTAAGGTTCAAAAACCTGATGTAATTACTAAAAAGTTTACTTCTAAAAGCAATCCTGATATTACCTACACAGCAAAGAAAACAATGTTGCCTACTGGTAAGGTGCAGTACAGTTGTAACTGCCCTGGTGTGTGGCGTGCTAAATCACGTGAGTGTAAGCACATAAAGGAAATGAAAGAAATTTAAAAATCTCCGCAAATTTATGTGGGATCCGGAAGACCCATTCGTATATTCATGGGGTAAGGTTGAGAAAGAAACAAAAAACAAATTGATATGTGGGTTGATGATTGTGTTGATTTGGCAGTGATTGAAGCAATGGTTTTGCAAGAATTGATGATGGAAGAATGCATTAAACAAGAAGTGTTGGAGGAAGCAACAAATTAATAGAATGCCCGGGTGGTGGAATTGGTAGACACGACAGACTTAAAATCTGTTTCGCCGAACGGTGAGTGCGGGTTCGAGCCCCGCCCCGGGTACTAAAAATATGCGCTCATAGCTCAGCTGGATAGAGCAACAGCCTTCTAAGCTGTAGGTCCTAGGTTCGAATCCTAGTGGGCGTACTGGAGTTCTTTGACATCTTAATTAAAATTCGCTGATGACGCCACTGCGATTAAAAATGGCGCACCAATATGGGGACGTAGCTCAATTGGTTAGAGCATCAAGCTTATATCTTGAAGGTAGTGAGTTCAAATCTCACCGTCCCTACACCGGTTGTGTGAGTTGGTTAGGCAGCAGCACAACACCTGGTCGGAGGCTAACCACTCACGGGCCTAGGAAATACTACTCGATAGTAGCGTTTTTGATTATTTGCACGAAGCAAATGACCCTCTGGCATTAGGACAATGCAAGTGCTCCTTCGGGAGTGCGGATCTGATCTCGTAGCTCAGCTGGTTAGAGCATCTCACTTTTAATGAGAGGGTCGTGGGTTCGAGTCCCACCGGGATTACAGCGTGTGAGGCGAATGGTGATTATAGCTCAATTGGTTAGAGCACTGGTTTGTGGTACCAGAGGTCGTGGGTTCGATTCCCACTAATCACCCTAAATTATAAGTAAATGAAAATTGGAGATAAAATAAAATTTTTTCTATTTGAAGTTGAGCAAGAAGGAATTGTTTATTACATTGATAAAAAAGAAAAAACAGTAAGTGTTGAATGTGATGGGTATAATTACCCTGATATTAAAACGTTTAAAAAATTACCTAAAAAAAGATCGGATAATCCGTCAAATAAATCATATGTACCACCTTGGTACATTTTAAAATAATTTATAATAAAAAACAAATAAAATGAAAAAATATCTTAAATGGACCCCAGTAGCAATTGCATTAGTAGCATTGTTTTACTCAGTAGGATTAGGAATGAATGGTTATACTGAAGAAGCTTTGTATTCATCACATTGGCCAGCAACGTTGTTAATCTTTTATTTGGTTATTAATAAAATTAATAAGGAATGAGTGTAACTATGTGGATCGTAGGAAGCATTATTTTTGCTGTCTACATGTATTTTACAATTTGGAATATTAATAAAAATAAATAAAAACATGAAAATGTTTAGTAAAGTCCTAGTCCCAGACTCTAAAAAGGGAATGGAGTATGTTGTAACAGCTGAAATTAGTTCAGTTAATCCCGAAATGGATTCACGTCCTGGACCTTATTACTTTGTTCAAGAAGTAAAAAAGGGAGCTATTAAAAAAATTAAAAAAGCTAATTTTAAGCAAGGTCGTTTTTATAATGTAGCTGACGTCATAATTTCGTAATATGAAGGTTTGGTTTATTCCGGGAACTTTCGTACCTTTAGTCATAATGAAAACGTGGAAAAAATATGGAGATGATAAAAACTAAAACAACAGTTACAGATTGCTACGAACAAGCTCGTGAAGCATTAAAAGCAGGTGATCTTGATAAAGCTCGTGACCTAGCAGACTTTGGTATTGTAAAAGTAGCTGATGCCCGTAATGAAGGTATGGACATAGATGATACCTTAGATGATGTACGTATTGGATTATGGCTAGAACGTTTTTGGTACTTTTTAGAAAATAATAACCTTTTACTTGGACAAGATGAAGAATTTGAATTCCCAACTCGTTGAATTGTATACTAACACGTACAATATTGAAAAAGCAATTACTAACTGCCATAAACAAACA
>Ga0181377_1000350_pt1 | contig 17661 bp, 16 predicted proteins | sample LowvirmetaG_9_FD_130160 | JGI IMG/M metagenome (GOLD analysis project Ga0181377, IMG submission 130160) | Marine viral communities from the Subarctic Pacific Ocean - Lowphox_13 viral metaG | ecosystem: Environmental > Aquatic > Marine > Oceanic | place: Subarctic Pacific Ocean | collected...
AAGTTCCCAGAATCGTAGCAAGACGCACTTTGCGTTCAAGGGATTCCTTTGTGTCGTCTCCACGCACAACAATCTCAGTGAGGTTACAGAATTCTTTATCTCGGAGAATGATCTCGCTACATGGGTTGGTACCAAATTCATGATCAGTTTCTCGCAATCGATAACCATCACCCATAGATTCTCTATGATTATTTGCATGTTCAATTTGTTTCTTAGCCGCATCGCGATTGAAGATACCACGCTCACCAGACTTACTCTTGTAGAGCGAAACCCATTCCTCCATAAACGTACCAATCTCAGGCTTCTCTCTATATGCTACTGAGTTATTCGATAATGCTCTTTGTGGGTCGGAAACCCACCACTGTCCGTGCTTCGCATCACGCATCCGCTCATCGGTAAGCGAAGAGAGTGAGATAAGAGCACTTCTTCGTACTCCCCCAACCACGACAATTTCAGCAATCTTACAGATGACATCATGGCACTCGATTGATGTGAGTTTTCTTCCAGCAGCTTTCTGATAGGTATCCACTGTGAACCGGAATAAATCGTCCAGTGGCTCCGGGCCCGAAGCTCTACCACCGAAAGTTTTGAGTTTTGCTCCGGCAGCTCTAACTTTAGATAAGTCCCATTTCGGAATCTGACCTCCAATAAGAAGGGAGTTGAGTTCTTTATATGCTTTAGCCCAACCCATCTTGCTATCCTGCACAACAATGGTTGTATCACTCTCCTCAAATTCTTCTGCAATTGTGGGAAGTTTCTTAAGAAAATCACGTTCAACACTAAACCCAACACCAGTACCACACATAAGTACATATAAAATTTCATCGAAAGCGCGAACCCTCCCCGAACTAGCGAATGAGCAATTATATCCTGCGATGTTGTCTCGCTTAAGAGCTTCACCGGCCGTCATGAGTGCTCTCATCGAAGGCATGATCTCTAGGTTAAGAACAGCAGTTTGGAGTTCTTCTCGTTCCTTCTTTGATACATTGTAATTATGAAATTCCTTAAGGTGTTCCTCAAAGAAGTTAAAATAGCGACTAACAGTCTCAGACCAAGTCTCTCTCCTGCCCTTTTCCGGTAACCACCTAGAGTAACGGGACAGGTGAATAAACGACTGATATAAACTTGGTAACTCTGTACTCATAACAAAAATCTCCGACTATATTGTATAAAAACACTATTATATATGGTTTATTTAATAAGTAAACATAAAAAACTAATATCCATATCCACCAGATGATGGTGGTGACATTGGTGGTGGTGACTGACGTGGCGGTGACTGGCGTGGTGGTGATGACTGACGCGGTGGTGTAGGTGTCGTAGGCGCAGGAGTCGATGGAGTCACTGGATCAGGTTCTGGTGATTTGGTTTTTGTAGCTACACTTGACAGTTTAATGCCCGAACTAAGTGATATAACCTCTCTATCAGCGGATGTAGCGTTATCTCCAATAATACCAACGCGAGCTTGAGTAACATCACGATCAATTGGTCCACGAGAAGGATACCACACCAAACTATCCGAATCAGCAACCCTATATGACATTGCGCGAACAGTACCGTCATCCAGAACAATGTAATATATGTCTGCGTGTGCGGCCGCATATTCAATTTTTCTTCCTGATTCATCGTTCAAATTTGCATCTAATATAGTTAAATTTGCAGAATTCATAACATATGTGCTATCACGTCTATATTCTCTACCCAAAGCATCTGGATATGGAATACACTCTAAATTATCTTGATTGATAAAGTTTCTTTCATTAATTCTATTTGGAACCCTAAAATCCTTTAGGAAATTGGGATCATTTCGCAATTCATCTGGAATACTATTTGATAATTGACCTGAGTTTGCCCAAAATGAAAAGTTCTTTTTAATGTCGATCAGAGGATTACCCTCTGCATCAAACAAAGATAGATCTAATATTCGCTCTGAAGCGTTTCCACCCAATGCTTGATCGAATACATCCCAATCAATTTCTTCATTGTCTGGATCATCTGTACCAAAAAAGTTAGCTTCGAGAGCACCATATTGCTGTCCACCCTCAGATTCACCTTGTTGAGAAAATCCCCTGTAGTATGGATGAAGCGCACCCGATTCATGTGCTGGTATTCCGGGTAGGTATGGTGGTTGTATTGGTGTTGGATTATCGGCTGGTCCGGGTTCTGCAAAAGGTGTAATACTCGGGGGATTACAAAATCCGGGATAACAGACACCCCCCTGAAATAATTGCCCTCGATTCGCATGAATAGATCCAACCATAGGAATACCGTCAGGATAATTTGGATCTGTTTTAGATGGGTATATTTTACTGTCCCAAGTACCGAGGAGTGGGTTAAATCCACCATTGGCTCTATTGTTTGGGTTCAATTTAAAGTTGTTTAAATTGCCTCGGTTAAAAAACAGATTCCAAAATCGAATGTCATCATATGTCCTCCATGGTTCATAATCAGGAACAACATTTACACCTCGCGGCTTAAAATATACCGGGTGTGGTACTGTAAAGAAATCTATATCTACACTATCACCAAACTCAAAACTTCCTGGTCCAGCAGATAAAAATGGTTCAGCAAATTCCACACCTTTCCATTGTTTTGCAGTTATGTAGGCAATCTTATCATTATTCGAGTGAATTACAATGCCAGATCTCGTACCCCCAATGTTTCTGGGTGGAATATAATGTCTGTTCCCACCCACTGTCCTAACAAATAATTTTTCATAATTAACTGGATCAAAAGATGTTGTTTTATCGGGATTGTTTGTTGCATTTTCGAGGTATCCCCATAGAGAATCATCTAGCGGATCAATATCAGGAGAGAATAAATGTGTGGTCAATCTCGGAGACAACTTTTTCGCAAGCGAATTTATTAGATTAGCATTATCGAGTTGCATGACACCAAGGTGCATAATACCGGGCCTATAATTTGGAACGACCTCATCATCACTAATAACCAAAGGACTTAAACCACCATTTGGAATACCATAAACAACAGTAGAAAGATGTTCAAATGTATCACTCATTTGATAAACAGGGCATCTTTCGCCATTTGAGTCTTTTGGTATTTCCCTCAATGATGCTGTTAGAAACCTAAGAATCGAATTATCTTCGTGAATCGGAGAGTTGGTTTCCGGATCAATCATTATACTTTCAGGTCTTGTGTAATCTCTATACTTAGCAGCAACCCGGTGTGGATCTCCATTCAGAATAAGTCGAATGAATTCATCGTTAACCCGCTTATCATAAATTGGTAGATCTTCTGCGTTTGGATCAGTTGGATCTGATGGTAGTGTATATCCAATTTCAATGAAAGTTCTTTGCATATCAATAGTTATCACTCCATCAAACCCAAGCCCTGGCGATGATGACAAAAAACCACCGTCGTCTTGTAGAATATGACCAGCTTTCATGTACAGCGGATCTAGATCAGAATTGGGCACACCATTCGAATCATATGAACTGTACTTGGTCCTCTCTATAAATCTAGAATAAGATTGCCCCGTGTCTGGAATGGAAACTGTTCGCAAATTTGGAGAAATTGTGCTCTTAATTTCACGAGCATAAAGCTTACCGTTATCATCAATTGCGAATACAGTAACTCCCTCACCAGTAAGAGTACTACCTACTGCTTGAACTGATATAAACACAACATCTTCGGTATCAACTAAATGTCCGCTATCATCCATCCAAAAATACTTTTCTGAACTCATATATGGGAACGAATTTAAATCCAACGGAACACCATTAGAATCCAAATGTTCTGACCAGTCTACTTTTCTATATTTCTCTGGGTACCATATGAAGAAATTATTAACGAATGATTTTTCAACACCGTATGATGTAGTTGAAGCGTTCGGTGTGGTGTTCGATAGCGGAGTACAATTAGATAGAACATGAATCTTACCCTCTTCATCTAAAAGAATAGCAAGTTCATTACCGGCCATGGCCATTGATTTTATTTTTAAATCTTCATCGTAATATTCAACTGCTGATGCTAAATGAGTATAGTTAGGATTACCCGACTCATAAACGTCTTTAAATTTTTTATTTAAAAATAATCTAAACAAGTGGCCAATATTCGCAACGGGTTCTGCCAGATATTTGGTTATTCTATCAGTATAATTTAAACCTAAAGATGCACTTTCTTCATCTCCAATCCAGTCAACAGGCTCTGCTACAAATTTGTCTGATGCTGGATTGAAAATAGAATGATATTCGATACCTTCTGTCTGTACGCCCTTTTTGTTAAATAGATATTTGTCAAATAAAGATAATAAACTAAAAATTGGTGGTTGCAATGCAAATGAGTATGCACTACTTACCTGTTTTATTTTACCCTCTTGATCTACATACAAACCATTATCAAAACCAGTCGCGAATGTTTGCTCTTTTGCGTCCCGAATTTTTCCAGTGTCATCATCTCGGTAAGATCCATACTTATAAAAAGTAGGTCGTTTTGGTATTCTTTCTGTTAAAGTGACTAGATCAGGAAGTTCACTACTAGCCAGTTCAGGTAGAGCTAGATTATATGTTCGTCTCACCACAGGGCTACTTTGATCATAGATCAGATTAACTCCGGGTATCGTCTGTATAGATGATAGATCACTAATCGTGGCGACATTTGATTCGTATGAGCCAGTAGGCACAAAATCAGCATTACCATCAGAATCACCATCGAAACCAAACATATTAAAGTTAACCTCGTCAGCTCCCAATTGTTTCTTGTTGGTTGTCGCGGCACCAGCTAAACCTATTAATTGAAATAAACCATGTGAATTTTCCAATGGGGTTGGCCAACCAGTCCCACTTGCAATACCACCATCAAATCTATCTGAGAACAAACTAAGACTATATTCACTCTGACTAGAATCGACTGAAGTCGGATTATCATTCAGCAGAACTAATCCACCATAAATATCACCCTCAACATAGCGTTTTAAGATAAGCTGTGGGTTCACTATCTCTGCATCACCACCCAATCCACCATGCCCAAATATATGTACCATTCAATTCCCCTTTACTTAGTTACTTCTCTGTTTACAACAAATCTACCCTTGAGAACTTTTATGGTTTCATTTGAAGGGTTGATAAATTCTAGATCATAGAAGTGTCTTCCGAAAGGCATCTCAGATGTGGTCAGTGCATCCATTGCCACAAAAACACCACCTGTCGAATTACCATGTGTTGATCCTGTAGATGAGGCATTAAAGTAAATACCCCCAGTTCTACCAGCACTAATTCCACCAGTAGATGTAGATTGGAAAAATCCGATTGTCCCACCACCGATAATCGAAGCACCAGCACCAGTTGGTCCTGTTCCTAAAAGATACACAAGCATATCATCCGAACCAGCGAATTTACGAACTTGCATTTCAGCTTTCTTATAATTATTCAAATCTATGAGATTATCATCATTATCAGTAAACTGAAAATACAATCCAAATTTTTCACCTTGATCTATTTCTATGTCGTAGTTTTTTTGTGCCATAATAGTTCCTTTACTATGTATTTATAGTAAGGGCTTTCCACGAAAATGGGAAGAGAGGTTGTATAATATCACCAATTACTCTCGCATATTCACGGATCTCCCACTGTGCGTGATCATCAGACCGTTGACTATAGAATCTAGCATATGCTGCGAGTGATCCTGTCCAGTACCATTCTGTGTACATTGCTTGTGGTAAAATGAAACGTGCTTGCTCTGGAGCAACACCAGAATCAAGTAGTTTATGATATGCATCCAAAGATGCATCAAGTGAATCAGAGAACGCTCGTATTGTCGCTGAGGGTAAAGCTATGAAATCGTCACTACCCTGCTTTGCACCGTTCGTTGGTTGACCTCTCCAGTGAGGTAAATAAAACTCAGGCTCATGCGAAACATATCTTCTGCTAATTTCATTCTCAACAAATCCCTGCTTGTGCTTAAAGAACTGAGTTCTAATTGACACGGGAGCTTTTATTCTCAACGTAATCTGTGGATGTGCAAAGGGTGTCCAGTGCTTATGTTTTGCTAAGTATCGTATGAGTTTTTTATCAGATTCAGACAAAGTTTTGAACTCATTACGAAGTTTATCTGCCTGCCAATTTGATCCCTGAATCCTTTTCATAGCCTCTTCATCATATGCCCACTCACTTTCTTTATTGAAAGAAACACGAGCAGCATTTACCACAGTGAGATCATTACCCATGTGATCAACCAATTCAACATGCCCTGCATTTAAAATCTTAGTCACGTTCATCATCTCCATAAAAAATATCAAAATCTTCTAATTCAGTATAACTTTTAGCATAATCAACCGCTCTTCTCCATAAATCAGAATCGTTCTCTTTTACGTAATCTGAAAAATGATTTGCAAATTGAATTGTTGCCTCCAGAAAAACATCATCGGGAATATCTTCTTCCATCATATCTTTCTCCATTTCATTAATTTTAGTTTAGCTTCTAGCCCCGTGTAAATATTCTGATCAATTATACTTTTAATCTCTCTATGTGATCTCGTGTATATCATATCATTAATATCTTTTTGCTTTACATTTTCTGGCCAGATACAAACGGAACATTTTTTCTCTATGAGACGTTCCATGTAGTTTATAATTTGTTTGTTTCTTGGTTCATTATCAAGAGCGTATATAACGTCACTACAATCAAACCGAGGATGTATTTTTTCAATCGCACCAGCACCAACCATCGCTATGGTATTTGGTATAAACAAACTATCCAGTGGTCCTTCAACAACATAAACTCGTTTCTTAGGGTTAGCTCTCCACATACCATACCATAATCGATCAATACTTTTATCAGCTTTCACTGTTATATAACGGGCAGTATGTCGAGCATTTTGTTCTGATTTTAAATTTAGAAGGCGACCCTGTGCAGCAACAAGATCACCTGTCTTATTAAAGAAAGGTATAATCAAACGCTCTTCCGCACCAAGGGCCATTGCTTCCGGATCCAATTTAGTCTGGAAAGAGCCAAAGTCATCAGTATAATACAAAATATCATAATACTTTTCTGGTATCTTTCTCAACTTGACAAATTGTAAAGCTGGATGATCCTTACTTAGATCTTTAATTTTAGATAGGTTTTGCAATAGTTTTGGTATTGGTTTAAATTTTGGCTTCGAGTTTATTCCTAACATGTCTTCCTTTTCTGGTTCGATAAAATTAGATCTGTTGTTCTCACCAGACTTCCATCTTTCCATGGAATAATCTTTCATCAATAACGGCGAGACCATCTCTAAAAATCTATATAGGGAGTGTCCAGCACCACAATTGTGACATTTATAGAAAAAATCGTTACCTTTTTGAAAAAAGTAACCTCGTGCTTTTGTTTTATTTTTTTTCGAGTCTCCGCAAATGGGACATCGACAGTTAGCTAAATCATTCTTCTTCCAACTAAATTTATCTAGTTGAGGTGATACCAAATTGATAAATTTTTTATCAATGTAAGTAGTCATTAAATGCTCCAACTTTCAAATGAATTTTTTGATTCAAACTTAGAATCAAAGTTCTTACCATTAAATCCGGTACCAGAATCCTGACTTGCACTTTGATTTGATTGTGTCAGATCACCAGATCCATGATCCACATCATACAGTTTCATTTTTCCTCTGTTAATACCAAGTAAGAATTTCTTATTACTAGCCACATCATTGTAGCGATTCTTCAATTGTTTTACCATGATTTGGTTTAGCTCTTCCAACTCTTCGGTAGATATCAAAGCAATCATAAAATCTGCGGTAGCCGGAAGTCCAAATGATTCTGATGTATCCTCAAGACCAACATCACTATTGTTAAATCCATTACGATTCACTTGTGTTGCAGAAAAAACAGGTACAGATCTTTCAACTGCCATACCACGAAGTTCCTCTGCGATCGCTTTAATATAACTATAAGAATTCACATTACTACCATTTTTCAAACGTGCTGAAGCACATATGTTCAAGTAATCAATAAAAATGATATCTGGTTTAAATTGCTTCTTCATCCACAACTCATCCAGTAAAGCACGAAAATGATTGACGTTCGCAGTCGCAGTAGGGTACTCCTTAACAATTAATTTACCCTTAATCTTCGATTTTAGATTATTCAATTTCTTATTATATATTGTTTTGGGTAGATCCTGAACATTATCAATAGTCATATCTAGTAAATTGGCATCTATTCTCTCTGCAATTCTTTCTTCTGCCATTTCACATGTAATATACAGAACATTATTGTTCTGCGATAAACAATTGGCTGCATGGTGACACAAAAACAATGACTTACCAACACCCGTACCAGCCATGATTATGTTTAGAGTTTTCTGTGGTGTTCCACCGGCAGTTATCGTATTGAAATACTCAAGATCAAAGGGAACTTTTTTCTCTACTTTATGATAAAAATCATATCTGTCATCAGAATCTTCCAGATAATCATGTCCAACGTGAGTATCAAAAGAAACTGCCAACGCATCAGATAGAATTTCTGGTATTGCGTTTGAATTTTGTGTTTTAGATTCACCATCAATGATGTGGATTGATTCCATGATGGCATTATAGACTGCTTTATCCTTACAAAAATTTTCTGTCTGTTCAGTCAACCAAGAAAAATCAACTTCATCATCGGACAGACTGTCTAGAATAGAAGCAATTTGTTTAAAATCATCTTCGGTTACAGTTTTAAGTTTATCGACTTCAATCAGAACAACTTCTGGTGTAGGGGATGCATTGTAGGTAAGTATAAAATTTTGAACTATAGTAAAGGCTGTCTTTTCGTTTCTATCATGGAAATACTCCGCCTTTAAAAACGGAGTTACTTTCCTAGAATATTCTTCATTGTATAAAAGGTTCTGTAAAATGATTTGTTCAAGATTTTTTGTCATCACCCTCCTTTAAGAGTTCCCCATCTTCACCGGCAATAGATAGCTGTTCATCTAATACTTGAAAAAGAATGTTATTTAATACTTTATTGAGTTCTTCACTTTCATTGAACTCTTGTTCATTTATGATATCATAATCATAATTAAAATGCAACTCTTCATCTTTTTCTTCAAAGTATACACCATCAAATCTAAATTGTAGACCTGTATATTCGCCCTCAGTAATTTCAATCGGGACATTACCATCAGTATTCTCATCCATATATCGGTAACTAACATTATCATTCACTTTTCTCTTCCTCCACCCCTCCAGTATCATGTGACGAATCACTTGTTCCATATGTAAATTCTTTCTGTGCGACTCTATCCAATTCTTGCATAAAATCTTCACAAAAGTATTTTTCCGGGTTCTTGTAGATTTGCTTTTCATATACTTTAGTACCATCTTTCAATTGGATTCTGTTTGAAACTTTACTTACCAGTTCATACTTGAGGGCAAGATCAATTAGACCATAGTATGGATTTAGACCTTCATCATAATTTAGCATAACATCTACCATAGAATTTTCTTTAGTAAATCTACTCTTGTACAGTTTACAATGAATAATGTTGCCAATCACATCCGTACCTTCTTTGAGCTTCTTCTTGGACAAATATACAATAGTTGATGCTGCATATTTGAGTCCAGAACCACCACCCATTTCTTTCTGAGGAAACATAGAACCAATCACATCATATGTGTGGTTTGTCAGAATGAGTGGAATACCTGCTTTTCCTAACTTAAGAGTCAGAACTCGGAAAGTTGATTTGACCATCTGTGCTCTTGTCATATCACGAGTACCCTTACCATCGGCAGTGTCAGTAATTTCTTTATCGGTGCTCAACATACCAAGTGAGTCCAAGCAGATTAACATAGGTTTTCTTTCTGACTTGGGTAGTTCAAGATATTTGTCAACAATTGTAATAGCTTGATGACGAAACTCTTCGATTGTTGCAACGGGGAACACAGCGACACGACTAGAATCAACTCCACGATCAGTGAACATATCTGATGTTACGGCTTGCTCAGTATCAAAATACAAAACCACCCCGTCAGGATTGTCAGACAGAAACTTATGTACGATGCCAAGCGTAAAATAAGTTTTTCCCGTTGCAGATTCTCCTGCGATTGCGATAATCTTATTATTAGGAATTCCACCCCAAAGAGAACCAGAAAGCAAAGCGTTAAAAGCATAAGATCCAGTGTCAACGAATCCATCTACGTCCGCACCATCCAATCCATTTTGCACAATATTTGCATATTTGTTTCCACTCTCTTTCACAAAGTCATTTAAAAAATCGTTCATTAACATATCTCCTACTTCTGTTGTTTAATAATGGATAGAATTCTACCAATGTTATCGCGATCACTTGCTAAACTACCAATTTCATCTAGGGAAGTTTCCTCATCTGCATATGATTCTCTTACACTATTACTTATCTCAGTATGAATTGTAGATAAGTAATTTTCCAAAAATATTAAGTCTTTATATTCAATAGTAATGTTCATGTGAAAAGTCCCTCTAGTGTTGCTTCTTCTTTAGACTTCCACCCAATTGCAGTAAGAATTGTTTGCAATGGATCCAAAAAACTCGTGGTGAATTGCTTATCATAATCAATAAATCTATGTAAGTCAAGTTCTTTAGGAATTTTAGTGGGGAAAGAAATTACCTTATCTCCCCTACCACCACCGATGGGATTTGGTTCCTTTAGGTAAATAAATTTAATTTTATCTCCCTCTTGTATTTTTTCATATTTATGAGAAAGATTAGCTTTCTCAACAAAGAAATTATAAATCAAAGATCCCTTGACTGCAATTGGAGTTCCCTTGGAATATATATTTGATGGAGAAGAATATTTTTCTAGATTTGAAACACTACGAGGAAATGCAATTTCTTCTGGATCAAACTTAAAGAAATTTGTTTCAAATTCAGATACAAATTTCTGAATAACAGTTTCATCCGTAGTAAGAATTAGGCGAATAACTTCTTTGAGTTTTTCGCGAACGACTGCGGGAGTTGAACTTCTAGTAGTTTCAATTCCCATGATCTTAAGTTTAGGTTCATCGTATCGAATCCCCTCGGAATCCCAAACATTTAACGCATATCGTTTCTTGGCGGTCCAAACACCTCTCTCAGCAATAACTTCTCTACCCATTTGCATTTTGTTTTCATAAGCGTTCATCATCTTAGCGAGTTCATCGTACTTTTTGTCGATAAGAGGTTGGATAATTTTATCTGAACTTTTATCCAAGAAATCAACAATCTTATTTACATCAGTGCAATCAGGGAGAAATCGATCAACCAATTTGTTAAGTCGAACGTAAATCGAGTCTGTGTCAGATGCAACAACATAGTCGTAGTTTTCGGTCCCAATTGTTTTGTTTAGGAAAAGATTCAATTTATCAGCAACCCAACGAATACTCAATTGACCTGAAGTGGTGATTGCTTCTGCAACATCAGTCGAATAATACCTAAAATATTGATTACCAATTGCACCATAAGCAGAGTTAAGTTGAATCTTACGAACCATCTGGAAGTTATTGTACTTGGTAATTTTATTTTCTAGATTCGGCTCACCCGCTTGTTGACGTTTCTGACAATCGATCATTTTCTTCTTGTATGTTTTTCTTTCAGCATACATCTTAGACATCAACTCTGGAAGGAACCCACGAATCTCGCGAGTGTAGCATGTACCATTTGCTGCCACTGAATAATTTTTATCAGTATGTTTCTTCAACGCTCTTTTAAAATGATCAGATTGTTCACCAAGAGTAGCGTTTGGTGTGATAATAAAATCTTGTGGTTGATTGATTTTTGTCTCTGGACTAATATTGTACTGCATAATAAGATGTGGGTACAGACTGTTCAAGTCAAAAGACACAACCCAATCATGCATTCCTGTGATTGGATCCTTTACATATGCACCAACATATTGCTCATCTTTTTTCCCGCCCTTCTTGGGAGGTATTACAATATTTTCTTTTCTGAGGTGATGGTAGATAATTTGATCCCATGTCCTAACTTGAGAAAAAACATCCTCATAGTTCACCTTGGCAGAATAAGCTAAGGCAAGGGCAAGCTCAAGCAATTTCATCTTATCTTCTAGCATCTCAATCAACTCAACATCACGAACATTATACTCCATAAACTTCTGGAAATCATTGCGATAAAAATCTCTGATTGTTTCGTATTCACCATAACCTAGTTTGCGTTCACCAAGTTCAACAAACGTAATGTGATCTAGTTTATATGATTCTTGATTTTTATATGTGAAAGTTCGATACAAGTCCAAGTAATCTAGAATAGAAACACCAAGAATCTGGAAAGTCAAATGCTTCTTACTGGATCGTTCAATTTCTTTCTCTCTGATTTTTTTCCATGGAGAAAGTTGCGCTGTCTCAACTGGAGTGAGTAGTTTGTTCATTCTTTGAACAAGATATGGAATATCAAAAAACTTAATGTTCCAACCAGTTACAATGTCTGGGTGTTCCATTTTCCAGATGTCTAGAAAATCGGCGAGAAGATCCTCTTCATGTTCATAGTTTCTACAATCAACATTGTCAATGTGAAACTCACCAAGTCCAAGCACATACTTCTTTCCATTAACAGAAAGAGTGATACCAATAACTTCCTCTTGTGGATCGTCAACTTGGGGAAACCCATGCTCACATTGCGTTTCGATATCGATATGAGCGATGACAATTTTTTCCATGTCATAGTCAACTTCACCTGAAAATTCATCACCAATGTACTGGTAAACGTAATCAGTATTACCATATATGTTGAAGTTAGGAATACCTTTGTATTTGTTAACAAACTCCCGACATTCTGAAATGTTACCGGGATTGATCGACTCTACAAATTTACCTTCCAATGTCTTAAATTCGGTTTCTTTGTTTGATGGAACAAATAAAGTTGGTTGATATTTAACAACTCGCTTTACTGCTATTCCATTTTCAATCGCTCGATAGAGAATACCATCCCCAACGAGTGACACATTAGTATAGAAATTTGTCATATTTAAACCGGGTGGTGCATTACCGTATTGGATGGAAGATCTTTAGTTTCGTCATCGAAGATTGTAGATGTAGGTCCCGGTGGCAGCTTGATAACTTTGTGACTTGGTGCTTCATTTGGCGCAAGATCTTGCTCTGATTCTGAATTATCTTTATCTTGAATGTAAGCACCAAGGAGAACCATATAATTAACAACATCAATCATAGTGTCATAAAAACTCTCATCCTCAACGTGCATCTTACCAGACTCAAGAAAAGAACTCATCCGACTAATCTTATCAATCACCCGAACAAGAAAACCAGTCTCCGTTTGACAGACACCCATAGATTCACATCGTGTAAAATTGGCAAAAGGTTCTTTTCCTTCATTACCAGCATAGTCACGATTTTTAAGACTCATGAGATTTCTGGCATCTTCACATACTGATACATGAAATTTAATTAATTCATCACGATTCATCAATTTACTCCTGTGCTTCCGAACCCACCGACTCGACTCGTCTTCTGTGTGGGCATTTCTGGGATTTGTTTAATTTCATATTCCAAGTTCTCGATCATTTCCGCTTGTGCAATTCTTTCACCATGATTAATTCTAACCGTCTGGTTACTCGAATTGTACAACATCATGTAACACTCATGACAATAATCAGAGTCAATTATACCTTCACCATTCACCATCATTAATCCCCTTTTCAGAGAAAGACTTGACCTACTGTGAAGTCGCACAGAGAAACCTTCTGGAATATCAAAAATCAACCCAGTAGGAATTAGGACACGATTCTGCATAGGGATACTAATATAAGAATCACAATTACTACCCGTAACAGTGGTAGAATCTGTAGTAACATCATACAGACGCTCACGGTTCACAGAGTCATATCCATGAACGATCGTACCCGGCTCAAAGTGAGCATACAAATCGAAACAGGCAGATTGTTCGGTTCCCCAGATTGGTCGTTTCACATTATCATGTAGTGGGTAGAAACCCAAAAAATCAGTCATCATATTTTCACCAAAGTTCCAGTCATTATCAGACATAATATATTCCTTTCACACTAATATAATAACACCAATACAAAAAATGTCAAGCTATTTTGCTGCTAAACCATCATCCTCTGAGGTTGGATCATAAACAATAGTTTTGATGGTTTCTGCGTTTGCCAATAGACCAGTTGCAGTGGCAACCAAAGCATCAATCAACTGAGTGTCTAGATCAGTTTTAGGTGCGATTTCCTTGAAGTTGTATGAGATGGCTTCAAGCCTCGATTGCATCTTATTGACATCGGCAATAAGAGCGGCGTAGTGTTGAATGTTAATCATTGTAAGTTCCTTATTTTAGAATGTTATTGTCACTGTAATAGTTATGTCGTCTGTATCATCAAGATTATTGTCAGTCCAAAAAGTTCCGGCCTCGGTGCCGCTTGATGTCATATCAAATCTAGGTCTAGCGTCGGTTCCGGCAACAGCAACCGAGTCTGGTGTAAATACATTACCTCCCACAGTAAATGTGATGGAAGTCAAATTACTTGCGATATTAGCCTTGGTTTCAAATCCTGCCGTACTTGTATCATTATTGGTCCTGAATGATAATCGACTATCATTAGCTTTTTGAAATTGAGAATTGTTAACAAAAGGAGAAAATTGATCAGCTAGACTACCACTTTCTGTTCCAGTGCTGTCCTCTTTTCTTCTATTGTTTGCTGGAGCACTTTTAACTATAGATCTATCAGTTTGGACCTCATAGATGTACTGTGCCGCCGTTGACTGCGTAGGAAAGAATAACCAATGGGGAGGAGTCATAATGTTGTAGTATACTCCACACTAAAAATAACATCAGTAGCAGATGAATTACTCGAAGTAACAATACTCATAGTTGCTCCTGCTGAAACAGAAGTATTACCCAAGGAACTCTGAACTCCGCTCGTAGTGCTCACACTAGCAGCTTTAACTGTGGCGGCTGCATTTTTCAAAGTCGCTGTCACTGTACCAGAACCAGATTTAATGAAATAGCCAGTAATTGTTCTTGCTGTCGCTGGTGATGGATCGATGACATATGTTTTATCCGAAGCAGTTTCAATTTGACCTGTGTATGAATCAGTTCTAGTGGCAGTCACCAACCCAGTTCCATCAGCAAAAGTAATCCCTCTGTTACCTAGTGTTACACCAAGAGCTTGGATAGTTCCGGTTGTAAGTGTTGCAACATCGGGGCGGAAAAATAATCCTTCAGAAGTACTACCGCTGTCAGTCTTCAATCCAAGCGAGACTGATCCTGATGCGGAACCCGCAGCAAAAGGAATTCTATATTGTGTGCTATCATCCACAGCAGTAACTTGTACATTAGTCGCAGTAGTCGCTGATGTTGCGGTGCTTGCCGAAAGAGCGGCAGTCGCTGTACCCACCATGACACCACTAGAAATCAGAACCGATCCAACCGTGGACGCACCACACGATATACCACTCGACTCTACTAACCCTGCAAACGTGGCCCCTGCTGCTGCGGACACACCAGTGAGGACTTTGAAATCACCAGCGTTCACTTCTAGTATTGTGTTTCCACCAGCATCAGTTTTAATCTGATCTGTGTTGAATGTGAGTTTAGTATTCGTGTCACCAGAATGAACAATGTCCTCACTGACTGTGACAGTGGGGGCGTTCAATTCAATTGTTGTATTCCCATCATCAACCACAACTGTTGTGTTATCATCACTACCCGAGGCGTCACCCAATGTTACTTTAGCTAATTCAAATTTAACTGCTAGGTTAGGTGCATCGAGCGTGTTCTTAATACCACTACCGGCCGAGATAAGAATTTCACCGAATGATCCTCCCGCAGCAGATATACCACCAATGAAATGGGACTTACCAGTTACGTCCAATGCACCTGTAATATTAACGTCACTACTGTGGTTGACGATACCACCAAAGGTTGCTCCACCATCGGAGGAGATGCCTGCTAGGTGAATGTGGGGTAATATGTTCCGTGCAAGAACACTACCAGTCAAACCATCAAACGAACCAACCCCAGTAACTGAACCAGTTAACCCATTGAATGAACACACAACATCAACCACATCACCCGTGTTCCCACATACAGAAGAAACACCAATTACATCACCGGTAGCTCCATTGAACGAGTCAACAACGTCACCACCGCTGTGACCATGATCACTATCTGTTGTAGCTTTATCCCACGCAGAGCCGTTCCATACCCATGACTTAGCTCCTATTTGGTGCGTAGTAACATTGGTAATTAAATCATTTACTGGAAAGTTTATTGCAACCATTAAATTTCAAACCATTCGTTAGTATTTCTCATTCGTAAAACTCCACCGCCACTACCTGTATCGAACCAGAGTTCGCCCTGCATGACCTCTTTATTTTCCGTAGATGGATCTGTATCAGAAATATACACAGGAGAACTTACCTGTACATCCTTTCCGTGTCTAGCTACATCAATATTTATACCACGGAATTTTATGTCACTAACAGAACCAATCAAAAGTCTACCGTCTTTTTTAATTCCAACTGCACCACCACCACCAATAGCGGTGAGTAGGTTATTAATTTCCAACCCAGACAAATTAGAAGTTCCTAGCTTTGTCACAACTCTTTCTATTGCTTTTTCATCTAAATGCAACTTACCAGTCGAGTCTTCATACTTCAATGGAAATTTTACTTTTAGTTTTGGTGATTCTCCATCTTGTCCACGCGCACCCCGTGATCCTGCCGATCCACGTTCTCCCCTATCTCCTTTGGGGCCCTTAGCACCAACATTTCCTTTGAGACCTTTAAGTCCACGATCACCTTTATCACCCTTTGTACCATCTTTTCCGGGTAATCCATCGATACCATCATTACCATCATTACCATCAGTACCGTCAATACCATCTTTACCCGGTGATCCATCGACTCCATCAACACCCGGAATACCTTGCGATCCTTCCATGCCTTGTAGTCCGGGTTCACCTTGATCACCTTTAGGACCAGGATCGCCCGGTAAACCATCGATACCCTGTGCTCCCTCTGGTCCAGGCTCTCCCTGTGGACCTTGCGGTCCATCTAATCCTTGCGGTCCTTCTACGCCCTGCTCACCATCATAACCGCGCATACCTTGCGGCCCTTCAGTTCCCATGACACCCGGATCCCCCTTTTGTCCGGGTGGACCGGGTAAACCGGGCTTTCCTTGAACCTGCTCAACCACCGGTCTAGATTTCTCAGTAACCTCTTTGATTACCGGTGTTTGTTTTCTCTGGGGTTTACTTTCATATACTACTTCTAGTACTTCTTTTATTGCGCGTTGGGGCCCCTGTAAAAGAAAAATTTCACCGTGATCATTTATAATATGCACTTCACCCAAACCAAACCCTAACGATATTCTAACGTCGGGTTCGGTCTGATTTATCTGTTCTACGATAGAACCAACTGATAAATTTTCATGTATGTTTTTAGCAACAATGAATTGCATTATCTACTCTTTACGGTTTTTTTCTTTCCCTTGGGAGAAGCAGTTTTGGTTGACTTTTTTACTCCCCGATTCTTTTTCTTTTCTAGCTTTTCTTCGATGTTGATTTTTTCTTTCTTGATCTTCTCAAGTTCATGATCAATATTATTCTTGAATTCATCAGCATGAATTGAACTCAAAACTTTTTCATACTCTTCGAAATTTTTAGCTACCCGATCCCTTGCTTCTCCTTCGGGTACCATATTATCCTCTAGTAACTTTTTACATGCAGAATAACCAACATGAG
>Ga0181377_1000352_pt1 | contig 17568 bp, 20 predicted proteins | sample LowvirmetaG_9_FD_130160 | JGI IMG/M metagenome (GOLD analysis project Ga0181377, IMG submission 130160) | Marine viral communities from the Subarctic Pacific Ocean - Lowphox_13 viral metaG | ecosystem: Environmental > Aquatic > Marine > Oceanic | place: Subarctic Pacific Ocean | collected...
CCACCAGATGATTCTTATTACACTTCACGTTCACAGATCACTATGACTGTTAAAGAAGCAAAAGCATTCCAAAGCTTTTTAAATTCTTATATTGACGGGAAAACCACAGTATCTGATTGATTACAGTACTGATTGTTTTGGAAAACGAAGGTCGACATTTTGTCGGCCTTTAATTTTGTTTGTTTTTGGAGTTGTTATTGTATATTTATTACTGCAAGATTATGAAACTATAGGTGAAACATGAAAGTTACAAGAAGACAACTACAAAGGATTATTACAGAATCGTTAAGTGAGGGATCAGGTGATGGCCACATTAAAACTTTGGAAAGATTTCTCAAGGGAAAAGGTATTTCTCTTGGAAAAAATAAACAAAGCGAGCTTGGTCCGGGGCATTGTTTGCAAGACAAGAGAGACGGTAAGCTGTACCCGCTTGAGGCAGCGCGTGACATAATAGCTGTATCAGGACCGGAAGGTAGTCTAGAATTTGTTAACGGGGATGCGGCCGTGGGTTACATCTATCGCGGTTTATTACATGGGATCGCACAACAGTATTTCTTAACAGATGAAGTATTTTCAGAAATTACTGCACTCAATGATTCTCAATACGGTAATCCATACATTCCCGTAAATTTAACTTCTGTTGGTACTGTAGACCTGATAAGCTATAATATTTTGCAGAATGACACCTATAAAGCATATCTTAATTTTAAGACAGAAGTAGACGCTATTCAAAAAAATCAGCCTGAATATTATAAAGAAGTTTTTGTGAGTGGTGACTCCAAGATGGCCAAGCTTGGTAGAAACCTAGTTGATGATCCGCCGGCGGCAGGTGATTTGGACGAAAGGTCAAATCAAAGAGTAAAACAAAACAAAGAAAGGTATGAAAAACTTAAAAAAGATGAAGGCATTTTTTAATGTTGGGCCTTCATAATTTCGTGATTTGAATGTCCATAACCAGCGGCGTGGCCAAACTCGTGGAGTAGTACTACATCTTTTTGTGATGAGTACTTAAGTTCACGTGGTATTTTTACAACGACGTAGTCAATAAAGCATCGGTCTTCATTGTTTTCATAAAACCATGAGTGTACTGTTGTTTTTGCGTGTTCTTTATCTTTGCTTACACCTCGACCGTCTGTGACTTGGATTGTGTTTTCTTTGCCACTCTTACAGCTTGAAACTTTAGTAATTCTGTTATATCTGAAATTTGTTGTTTCGACCCAATAATCAGCTGCATTTCTAATTTCTTGGATTGAGATGTTTGTTTCCGGACATACTTCGATGTTTGGTACAGTTTCCCATTCATACTTCTTGTGTAAGTTTCCTGCTTGTGCTGTGAATAATGTAATTAATACTGTTAACATTGTTTCTCCTTGTCTATAATTATATTATACAAGGCAGGGGTTTAGGTTGCACTTTCACGAAATGTTTAAGCGTTATAAAAAAATTAAAATACCGATCAAGGGCAAGAAATATACTTTGGCTGTTGCTGATACTTCTGAAAAGAAAAGTATTGGTTTATCGCGTGTTAGAAAATTACCGAGAGGATGTGGTATGTTATTTGTATATAATACACCTGTTAATCACGCATTTACAATGGAAAAGACGAGCATACCGTTGACAATAATATTTCTTACCAAGGACATGGAAATAATAGAAGTTTTTAAGTGTCGCCCATATCAAAAGAAAAAAGTCAGACCGGAGTCTGACTATTCATATGTGATTGAGATCTGATTAGATAATCTTATATTTCCTAAGTGTGTTAAAAAGTTTTCTATTTTCCGATACTTGTTTAGGCATATTATCTTTAATTTTTTCAACTGCCTTCGCGACACCGGCTAGTGTTCCTTCAAAACCCAACATTTTAGCAATTGCTCCAGCATTTCCTCTATTTTTAGCGATCTCTCCCATCTTTCCTTGTCTACCCATATTGTCGCTTTTTGGAGTTGACTTCTTAGCTGATGGTTTTTGGGGATTCTTTGACTGCTTATCTGTCTCTGGCTTTCCTTCCTGCTTTGCTTTTTTAACTGCTTCTTCACCTTTTTTTATAATTAATGGTCTGATTTTATCGTAAGTGCTTCGCTTATTAATTCCTTCCCTTCCGTATGCGTTATCAACTTTTGTTTTAAACTTATTATCTTTGTCGATGAGTGCGCCTATTTCACCTGCGGATAAAGGTGCTGCTGGATCAACTAGAGCAGTAAACAATTTCTTTCCGTAGCGCACAGCAATTTTAATATTTTCGCCTTCATAATAAGCTTTTACAGTAAACTCAGGGCCTTTTTCTTCTGATCCTCCTTCATCTGGGTTGACCATCGCATCAGGTTCTTCATTCAAATAAGGGAAATAAGCCATTGTTTCTAGAAGGTTTCTGAGTTGTGATCTGTTCATTGACTCATTAGCAGATTCTCCTGATGATTGTGAACTATCGCTCGTTCCTATAATTTTCTCTATTGCTTTTGTTACGTCATCGGAAACGATCCATTCTTCCCATTTAGCATCAGTATTCTTTCCCCAGTCTCCGTCATCTTTAGTGCCAATAGCTTTTTGGATGAATTTTATTTGGCTAGTTTTGCCGCCGCCTGATGACTTAGTTGATGCTGGTTTTGAACCACTAGGTTTTTGTGTTACTTCGATTTCTAGGTGGGAATATTCTGACTTGTATTTTTCAAAGCATTGTTTAATGTTTTTATTTTCCAAAAACTTACTAAATTTATCTGGGATTGCGGTTTTAAGAGCAAACAACATACCCATAAAGTCTGCAAGTCCAAACTTGTTGTTGTCTATTATCATTGTGTAGTTTTTGTCTTTTAACAAGTTTAGCGCAAATTGTTCGAAGGCAAGTACATCTCCATCATCAGACGTCGGTTTCTTTAAATTATCAACGGTTTCCTTGTCGCCTGTAGCTTTCTCTACTTCTTTTTCGTCTTCCATGTCGACGTCTTTAATTTTCTTGTTTTTGTTTGGATTTAAAACCTGAAGCGCTTTACCTAGAAATTTAGGCATTTTAACTTTTTTCTTTTCTGCTTCTTGTTCCTGAAGTAAAAGATCATGAATCAATCTTCTTAATTTTCCTTCGACTATTTTCATAATATATGTTCTCCTTCACTAAAAAATATATTTTTATTAGATTCTCTTAATAATTATAATTTGTAATAGGTTATTTATATAAATTATTAAATTAAGGGGAGTAAAAATGTCAATTAATGAGAATCAAAGGCGTTTAATTAGAAAGATGGTTAGAAAAGAGTTGTATGAGCAAAAACTTGCTGTGCACAGAAAAGAAGTTGCTGTTAATAATTTTAAAATGGAACATGAAAGAATGTTACGAGAAGGTCACACTCTAAGTGAAGCAAATATGTTATTGTTAGAAGTTGATTTTCTTAAAGCTTTGGGCTTTGGTGGGATTAGTGGTTTAAAACAGCAAGTTGTTACTTCCGTTTTAAAAGATTTTAACATTCCAACTGATACTCTTTCTGGTAAGTTCTTAGTTAACATTATAGAAAACATTGGCATGACTCAAATAATGGCGTTATTTGGTGCCGGTCCTGGTGAATGTGATGCTGTTGTTGACTTATTAGCAAGAGCAGCAATGGAAACAATTACAGAATATGGTGCAGCAAAACTAATTTCTTATGTTTTTGAGAAAACAGCAGGCAAGACTTCAACTGTCGCTTCTGCTGAAATTGAAAAGACAATGAACACCTTTATTGGATCGATTGGTGTAGAAGTTGTTAATGATTTAATATATCAATATTTTAAAACTGCAATGTTAGATGATCTAGCTAACAAAATTTGCAATGATGGTATAATGAGTTTTATTAGTGGTGCAAAAGGTGGAGATGAAGCTTTATCAGCCTTGTCTGATGTTGTTCCTGGATTAGTAGACTCTGCAAAAGTAGCTTCGGCTGCTACATAATAATAAACATAGGAGTTTAGTAACGTGTTTTTAACAGAGCAAGAAGTAAGAAATGTTATAAGAAAAAGATTAATTCAAGAAGCCACAGACGGCACTGAAGTTGTTAAAGATGTTGGTGCTGGTGTTGCAGCTGGTGTTGGAACTGCTGCTGCTTTAGGTGCTGCAGCTGGTGTAAGTGGAACTGTTGGAACTGCAGTAACAGGTGGTGCTATAGCAACAGGTACCGGCATATTTGGTACAGGTGGTGCTATGGTCGGTGGTGCTATGTCAGGAGTAGCCGGGCTTGGAGCAGCCAATGTTTGGAATCCAGTAGGCTGGACGATTATTGGTGGAATCGCGGTTGGTACCGCGCTTTATTTTCTATATGGTGACGCTGATGGTAATGAATTAGTCAAGAAAGTTTTATCTTCTCCAAACAATCCAATATTAGATGAGACACAAAAACTTTTAGGTGATTTAGAAAAAGAGCTAGCAAAAGATAACCCGGATGCGATCCCAGAAGGTGGTTTTAAGCATGAACAGATACCTGAGTCAGAAATTGCTGCTTATGTTGAGGCATTATATGCAGCAACTAAAGGAAAGCTTTTTGGCACAGGCTTAGGGACTGATGAAGAAGGCATTAGAAAAGTTTTTAATGAAATACCTACACTAATGGACGTTGCAATTGTGTCTAAATATTTTCAAGAAGACTACTCAGATGCATGGACGTTTGATTCTAATCTTTATAATGTTATGGTAAATGAGCTTGGCGATTCCGACTTCAATAAGTACGTTACTAGACCTCTAGATCCTACTAAAAAGCCCTTAATTATGCTTGGTGGAAAACCTTATACACTAGAAGATCTTAAAAAGTGGGGACAAGATGTTGAAAAAGCTAAAAAAGAAGCAAAAGAAGCACTTGTTTTAATTGATCCAGGTTCTCTAAAAGGTAATTTTGTACAAAGAATTCAACACATTATGAATCTTTATGCTGTCCAAAAAGAGTTAGGTAAAAATATTGCTGAAGATGGTGCATGGGGACCTAAAACAAATGAAATGTTTTATGTCTTTTTAAATCATGTTGCTAATAATCACACCATGTTTAAAGACGATGACTTATTTAAGAACTTCAAACAAGGAGAACATTCTTGGGAGTCCGTCTCAACAGCATTAATTTCAAAATACCCGGGATATATTTCAAACGCAAAAGGTTGTTTGTGTTTTGTTACTGATGGTTATAATGACAACGTTGACTTTGGATCTGGTAAGAAAAAGCTCGTCGGATCCGGTGGTGGTGGCAAAAAACGAACTAAAAAAGTTGAGGATCAAGCAGCAGAGAAGAAAGTCGGCGGAGCTGTTGGATCAGTAGGTACAGGATTAGTACCGAGTGTTGCGGTTACGTTAGCGGGCTCAGGTAAAAATACTTTAGAGAGTATTGGGTTTCCGGCACAGACTAGTCAAAGATTAGTGTCAGTTGTGGCAACTAGAGTTAGAGGTACAATAACAGGTGGAACGATTAATCTTACAGTTGTTGTAAATAAGAATGGTAAAGTAAAAAGTGTCAGGCCTGCTCCTGGACAAAGAAGAAACCCCATCAATGTTCAATTTGAGAATTTAAAAAATGTCGTTAGACGTTTTCTAGAAAAAGCCGGCAGTGCTGATAATTCTTTAATTCAACCATCAAGGACAAGAGAGAATTTTAGGTCTAAATCTAGAAAGTTTGAAATTGTTTTTGATTTTCCTGCTGGGACATACTAAGTAATAAAGAGTATAATATGAGAATTCTATCAGAATCATCTTTGCGAAAATTAATAAAAGAAAGACTTAGAGTAATTGATGATACACAAGGGCCTAGAAAGGGAAAAGACCGTCAATCAACTGAGGGTAATTATGAAGGTCCATTAGTAACCATAAGTAACGGTAAAAAGTACTTAGGTGACCCACTCATAGGTATTTCACCTCCAGGTTATTGGGAAAATTTTAGAAAAAAACTGAACTCACACATAGACAAAGAATATCCTGAACTCGGTATTGAAATTGCTAATTTAGGAGTTACCAGAAGTCTTGGTGCGGCTGCAGACCCAGGAACAAATACAGCAAGAATAGCTGGTTCAAAGCACGGAGCAGGTTTAGCCCAAGACGTTTATATACATACTAAAAAATACGGTAAGTTTACTGCTTATAAAAAAGATAACCCAAAACTTGCGAAGGACCAAAAATTAGTTGACGCAATTATATCGTTTTTAAATACACCAGAGTATAAAGACAAAGTATATTGGGGTGGTGCTTTTAGTTCTAACAAAAAATCATTGAACACTGGTGAGCAACCAAAAAACAGAGGTATACTAGAGTTTCATCACTTTGAGTTTGCAAGTAAAGACATGCCAAAGTATTTTACTCCACACGAAGCTGAATTAGTGAAGCTTGGTCTTTCATCAAAAAAAATTACTTCATCAAAAGGATTGGCCAAGCTTTATAAAGCAATATTAACGGCACAAGTTAGTAATTAATGACTTACCTTGCTCTTTTTTCATAAATCATTTTTCTTTCAGGCGAACTTTTAGCAAATAATTTTATTAACTCACCTGCTTTTGAGTTCGCCTGGTCTTCATGAAAACCGCCAGCATCACGAATATTACCTTTCAGAATACCGATCTGGTCTTGCATCATGTGTGTCATCTCGTGTGCTACAGATCTTAACACGTCTGCTAATGCACGATTTTTACAGTACACCTTGCAGCAATTATTTCCAACTTCGTAGAGTGCTGTTGTTGCTATACCGTGAGGTTCCCGAGAATTAACCAGGTGTACTTCAAAGTCTCCTTCTATTGGTAAACTATCTGCACAAAAAAGAATAAACTCACCAGCTAATTTCAATTGTTCTGGGTTATAATTTAGGCCTTCGTCGACATATAATTTCATTAGTGCACCTTTTTATCTAATATATATCTATTGTTTCTTCAACTGTTTCTACTAATACTCTTATCGTATCGACATGAGGGCCCATTGATACATTTTCAAAATTGACAGCAGCTGCTACTAGTAGTGAAACCAATTCGCCCTCTTTATTGTAAACTGCAGAGCCACTACTTCCAAAAGTTGCTGGAACAGTAAACACGCAGTTCAATATTTCACAACCTGCAAAATTACCTGAAAACATTAATCTCGTGTTAGGCGATGCCATTCCATCAGGTGCTGCTACATTATACAACTCCTCACCTATCAATGGCATGCTTTTTGCTATTTTTGTTTGAGTATACTTTTCACCTTTAAATCTTAAAGATTCTAGTAAACATAAGTCTGCTTTTTTACTTGACGTCACTATACTAGCCATCCTAGAAGATTCGCCTATGAATATTCTTATCTTTAATTCTCCCATCATTTTTTCAATATCTGAACTTTCACAAAAGTGATTTGCAGTTAAAACAAATATGTGTGATGTCGACGATGATAGAATTACACCTGATGCAGACGCCACAGGTAAAATATTAGAAGCTTCTGGGCAACTTTGTTCATCATCAGGAACGCAGAAGCCATGAGACTCCTTGACTAGAAAAACAAAATTTTCTAATTTAGACTGGTGTGTTTCCACAAACGCCGATTTAGTTGTTTCTATTACCTTTTGTTTTCCGTGACAACTAAAAAACTGAGTTAACACTAAAAAGCAAAATCCTGTTAATGATAGCATACCCCACCCCCCAATAATGTAAGACTTTATTTTTTCCATAAATAATACCTCATATTTTAAGTATGCAAAAAGTGCAACAAAATATTTTGTGTGGTATAATAAATTATATCCAAGGAGGAAAACAATGGCGATTCGTTTAGGCTATGCATGCATTAATATGCACTTACAAAAAAACTTCAAAGTAACCACTAACCGTGGTATGATCAAAAGAACATTTAAAGCAAAGGGTATTAGTTATGCTTCTGAGCTAGCAGAACACAATACTAGAAATATACTTCCAATACTTAAGTGGAATAGACAAAACAATATTGAGGTTTTTCGTATGTCATCTTGTCTTTTACCCTGGGGTTCTGAATATGAGATTGAAGACTTACCTGATTATAAAAAAATTAAACAAAATCTACATCAAGCTGGTGAATATGCAAAACAAAACAATATACGTTTATCTTTTCATCCTGGACCTTTTAACATTCTTACTAGCCCTAAACCTCGGGTTGTTGCTGGTTCTGTTACTGACTTAAGAATGCACGGCAAGTTAATGGACTTAATGGGCATGCCTAGAAACAGGTGGGCAAAAATAAACATTCATATTGGTGCTACTTACGGTGATAAAAGATCAGCAATCGACAGATGGTGCAAAAATTATGACTTATTACCAGACAATGTCAAGTGTAGAATTACACTAGAAAATGATGATAAGGCATCAATGTATAGTACAAAAGATTTGTATGAAGTATACGAGCGGTTAGGTGTCCCGATTGTGTTTGACTATCATCATCACAAGTTCTGTACAGGCGGCCAATCCGAAGAAGAGGCAGTAAAACTAGCAGCGTCGACATGGGGTGATGTAACACCTACATGTCATTTTTCCGAGTCTAAAGCACTAAATGAAAATTTAAATGTTAAACCTCAAGCTCATAGTGATTATATTTTAAACAAAGTTAGTGACTATGGTTTAAACTTAGATGTTGTATTTGAGGCAAAAGCTAAAGAGCAAGCGATACTTAAGTACCGTGAAATGTACGGAGATGAAAATTGTCAATTAGCAGCAAAATAAAACAGCATTTACCACATAATGAATTAAGTGTTAAGTTATGGAAAGAAGATAAACTAAAACCTGATATTAGAGAACAACTGCTTGAAATATCCGATGCTTTTGTAGAATATCTAGGTATTTCTATAGACGTCATTGACGTAACGTTTACAGGGTCATACGCAAACTTTAATTATACTCCTTACTCAGACATTGATCTACACATTATAGTTGATCCAAAGTCTATTAATCGTGACGTCGATTTAGTTGAAGAATTCTTGAAAGCAAAGAAAAAATTATTTAATTTTCGCCATGACATTCGTGTATTGAATATTGAAGTAGAATTATTTGCACAAGATGTTAACGCGGCGTCTGTTGAGAGTGGTGTGTATTCGATTAAAGATGATAAATGGTTGACAAAACCTGATAAGTTTCGGAGTAGTTTTGACAAACGAAACGTTTTAAAGAAGGTAAAGTATCTTAGAAAACAAATTAATATGGAAATTGATGAAGCTAAAAATACTAAAAACACTGACGACCTCGATAAACTTATAAAAAAGATTAATAATATGCGCCAGGCTGGTCTCGATAAAGGAGGCGAAATGTCTGACGAAAATATTATTTATAAGATACTGCGTAGCGAAGGAGATATACAAAAACTTTATGATATGCGCGATAATGTTTTTGATGTGGGCTTAAGTCTTTAATTATTTCCTCTATTTCTTTTTCTTTTTTCCACCTTTACGCTTTTTAACAGACGCCCAAGACTTACTTGGGTTGGCAGAATTAACTCGAGCGTGAGCCCATTGATGTGCCGACATACCCTTTCTAGATCCTGAGGTATAATAAGCAGCTAGACCTTTTCTAAATTCTGAATAAACAGAGCCTCTTGTGAGGCCTCTTTTGTCTGCTTTTTTATCTAAAGACTTTTTAACTGCAGCAGATAATCCTCCGCCTTTCTTTTTCTTCTTTTTCTTTTTACGCTTTTTCTTTTCATCAAGGTGATTTTCTAAGTCATTTAGCATTTCATCTAAAAGCTGTTCCTCGATCATATCATTTAATATTTCATTAAGCTGATTCTCTGCTAGTCTAGTTAATCCTTCTGATTTTTGCTTTCGCTGCTTTTTCTCAAATGCGTCTCTTTTCTTATAAGCTGCAATATCGTCAGCCTTACCAGGTGTTTTTAATGCTTTTTTGACAGCGTCAACAGTCTTCTTTAGACCTTTTAATCCTTTTGAGTCCCTACCAGCTTTGTATTCCTTGTCAGTTTTAGCATTAACTTCATTGGTATTTTTTTGTTTATTTAATGCTTTAAAATCGGCACCGGTTATTTCATCAGGCGGCGGTGCCACTTGAGCTATTTTCTTTTGTTTTTTAGATAACTTTTTCTTTTTTTCATTTAATTTTTGTAAATCTTCTAAAATTATCTTTAATATTTTATTGTCACTCATATTAATAGTACCTTGTCTTTTTTATAACTAATGTTAAATTAACCTTTCCTTATTACTAACATTTATTATAATTATATAAGATAAAGTTAAGAATAAGGAAAAATATGTCAGTATTTAAAAATCATAAAACTATAGCAGATAGATCAGCATCAGATAGAAGAAGACATAAAGCAAAAATTGAAAAAGCAATTAAAGAAGGAATTCATGATATTGTTGCTGAAGAAAGCATTATTGGTCAAGACGGTAAAAAGAAAATAAAGATACCTGTTAGAGGAATCAAAGAATATCAATTTATATATGGTACTGGGAATGATACTAAAGGTGTAGGGTCAGCACAAGGGCAAGACATAAAAAAAGGTCAAGTAGTAAGAAAACCTAAACAAAAAGGTAAAGGCAAAGGTAAACCCGAAAAGCCTGGCAATAACCCAGGAGAGGAATACTACGATGTCGAGGTTTCATTAGATGAGTTAGCAAAGTACTTGTTTGATGATTTAAACCTACCTGAGCTTAAGAAGAAACAGAATAACACTGTGACATCTGAGAGGATAAAAAGAAAAGGTTACCGAAGTAAAGGGATTAATGCCAGATTATCAAAGAAAGAAACACTTAAGAATAAGATTAGAAGAAAAAATCAAGCAATTAAAAATGGAACTTTTGATCCTGAGAGTGGTGAAAGGTTTCCTTTTCATGAAGATGACTTAAAATATAAGCATATTGAAGTTACTAAAAAGCCTATAACAAATGCCGTCATCTTTATGATTATGGATGTTTCTGGGTCTATGACTAAGAGAAAGAAGTTTTTAGCTAGATCATTTTTCTTTCTCTTGTACCAGTTTATAAGATATCGATATCAAAATATTGAGTTAGTATTTATTTCACATACTACAGAAGCTAAAGAAACAAACGAAGATGACTTTTTTAAAAAAGCCTCATCTGGAGGAACATATATCTCATCCGGTCTAGAAAAGGCGGAGCAAATTATCCAAGAAAGATATAGTCCTTCTAGTTGGAACATATACACGTTTCACTGTTCTGACGGTGAAAATTGGTCTGAAGATAACAAAAAGGCTCTAGAAAAAATGAGTAATTTAATTAATGTGAGTCAACTTGCAGGGTATATTCAGATCAAAGCATTACAAGAAAAAATATGGGGTGACGAGATGGCTAAGGTGTTCGAACCGTTAATATGCGACAAGTTTAAAATAGTTAACTTATCAAATAAAAAAGACGTCTGGCCCCAATTTTCTAAGCTTTTTGGAGGAAAATATGAGCTTGTCTGAATATTCAGCAAAAGATTTAAAAGTCTGGGATGATAAAATATGCAAGATCGCGCGTGATTACGGCTTGGACTGGTTTGAAATAACTTACGAGATTTGTGACTATTACGAAATGATAGGTCACATGTCTTATCATGGCATGCCAAGTCACTACAATCATTGGAGTTATGGAAAAACTTTTGAAAGAACACATCTTAACTACAATATGGGTCAAAGTGGTTTACCTTATGAAATGATAATAAACTCAAATCCATCAATTGCATATTTAATGCTCCAAAACCCACTATATTTGCAAATATTAATCATGGCACATTGTGTCGGTCACAGTGATTTTTTTAAAAATAATAGATGTTTTAAAGACACAGACCCTGATCATGTTGTATCTAGAATGAGAAATGCTAAAAAAAGAATACAAGGTTATATAGAAAATCCTTCTATTGGTCAAGAAAAAGTTGAAGAATTTTTAGATAACTTACACGCAATCAAATATCAGACAAACAGATACGGTATTCCTAGGGAGACTAGAAGTGAGATTAAGGAAAGAGAAATTAAAAGGTATAATGTCTACAAAGAAAAAGGTATTCTACTAGACTTTGATGGTTTAGAAACAAGAAGACTCTTGAAACCTGATCATGACTTATTATCTTTTTTTACTGAATACTATCCTGATAAGTTTACAAATTGGCAGCTTGATTTGCTTGAGATTGTGAAGCAAGATAGTTGGTATTTCATGCCTCAAATCCAAACAAAAATTCTAAATGAAGGCTGGGCTTCTTTTTGGCACTACAAAATACTTCATGACTTAAATTTACCAGATTCAATGCACCTACCATTTCTTAAAATGCACAATGCAGTCGTAAGACCGCATCTAGGTAGTGTTAATCCGTATCATGTTGGATTTTATATTTTCCAAAAAATGGAAAGAGAGCACGGTTTAGAAAAATGTTTTGAAGTAAGAGACAACCATGATGATGTAGCAGCACTTAGAATGTTACTTGACGAAGAAGATTTTAGAGAATTAAACTTTTTTGCATATCAGAATAAAAAAGATGGTTCAGCTGTTGTTTCTGAAGTTACTGATCATGATGATTGGAAGACAGTTCGTAATGAATTGATAAGAAACACAGGCATCAATATGATTCCACACATATATGTCGATAGGGTCGAGTCTAATGGTGACTTAGTACTAAAACATGAACACGATGGAAGAGACTTAGACTTAGACTATGCAGACAAAGTAATGGATCACATAAGAGAAATATGGGACAAAGAAGTTAAATTATTTACAATAATTGAAGAAGAAGTTTGGGAAATTTAAGTATTTTACGCTGAGAACGTATTAATTAATATATGAAACAGGAGATATAGATTTATGGCACGCAAAAATGAATTTTTAAACCTTATTAAAAAACAGAGAGATACAAAAAAGACCGAAAGGTTTGAAGGTACTTTTCTTGAATATCTAGATTTAGTAAAAAATAGACCGGAATCTGTAAAATTAGCTCATAAAAGGCTTTATGAGACAATCAAGGACCGTGGTATTGAGACTTTAGATGTAGATTCTGAACTCTATAGAGATATTTTTAATGGTGATAAGATAAGAACATACAATTATTTTGAGAAAGAGTTTTTTGGAATGGAGTCAGTTATTAATAAACTGATGAGATTCTTGAAGTCGGCTGCATTCAAAGGTGAAGAAAGTCGACAGGTTCTTCTTTTAATGGGTCCTGTGGGTGCAGGAAAATCAGCACTGATTGATTCAGTTAAGCGTGCTTTAGAAGATGCTGAAGAGTACTACTATCTAGAAGGCTGCCCAATAAGAGAAGAACCTCTTCATCTTTTACCTAGAAGCCTGAGAGGCGACTTTGAAGACATATTAGGAGTGCATATCGAAGGTGATTTGTGTCCAGTGTGTCGCCACAGACTAATGACAGAGTTTGACGGTAAATATGAGTGTTTTCCTGTAAAACAAACAGGTTTTTCTCAAAGAGGACGAAGAGGTATAGCAGTAGTACCGCCTATGGATGCGAATTCACAGGATGTATCTGTGTTAATCGGAACTGAAGACATTAGTAAACTAGATCTTTATCCTGAAGATGATCCCAGAGTCTTATCTCTGAACGGTGCGTTTAATGTAGGGAACCGTGGGATAGTTGAGTTTGTTGAGGTCTTCAAGAATGAAATAGAATTCTTGCATACCATGCTAACTGCAACACAAGAAAAGCGTGTACCATCGCCAGGTAAAAATGATATGCTTTATTTTGATGGGGTGATATTATCTCATTGCAATGAGTCAGAATGGAACAGATTTAAATCTGAACACACTAACGAGGCTATTTTAGATAGGGTTCTTAAGATTGAAGTACCTTATGTGTTAGAATTGCACCAAGAACAAAAAATCTATGAAAAAATACTAGATAAATCAGACTTCAGAGGCGCACATATTGCACCTCACACCTTAAAAGTGGCATCAATGTTTTCAGTAATGTCTAGGCTACAACCTTCTAATAAGTGTGACCTATTAACAAAAATGAAAATATACAACGGCGAAGCTATTATTGAAAAGGGTAGAGTTAAAAAAGTCGACATTAGAGACTTAAAAGACGAAGCAAAGCATGAAGGTATGGAAGGTATTTCCACTAGATTTATTATGAAAGCTTTGGATGCTGCTTTATCTGATTCTGACAATGGAATGATTACACCCATAAATGTTGTTGATTCTATGATTAAGCAAGTAAAAGAACAAATTATTGATGAAGATGCAAAAACTCGTTATCTAGAAATACTCCAAAAAGTTATTAGAGAAGAGTATCTTAGAATATTAGAGACTGAAATAGCTAAAGCGTTTATCTCAGCTTACGAAGAGCAGGCACAGTCATTATTTGACTCTTACTTAGATAATGCAGAGTGTTATACAACAAAAACACGTGTTAAGAACAAGATAACAAGAGAAGAGCGAGATCCAGATGAAAAATTCATGAGAACAATAGAGGAAATGATAAGCGTAACAGGTTCTGCTCGTGATGGTTTTAGAAATGATGTAACAGCTTTCATGTTTTCAAAAATGAGAAAAGGTGAAACAGTAGATTATAAATCATACGGACCTTTAAAGGAAGCTATCGAACAGTACTTGATTACATCTGTAAAAGATATCGCAAGAATTGTTACACGTTCTAAATCACGTGATGATGACCAAAAGAAGAAGTACACAGATATGATTAGTACTTTAATTGAAGAATATGGTTACAACGAAAGTTCTGCAGAGGAGATTTTAACATATGCAAGCAACAACCTCTGGCGCGACTCATAAGTGTGATGTTTCATTAAAAAAAGATACCACAAAAATCTTTCTTAAATCGCAAAAGTCTCAATTCATAAGTTTGTGTAATAATAAAAATGTAGTTTATAATAAAGATACACTTGTGAGTGATGTCGCACTAAATTATTTGAATGTTATTCCTGAAAATAAATCTGATGAAGCGCTCAAAAATATTTTACTAAAAGAATATCACATATGTGAAAATTTATATCCAAGACTTGGAGACATTTTACTCTTTAAGCTTTTTAATTCAAGAGAAGTAAAAACCGGTAAAGAATTTGTTTTTGAGAAAAGACACCAAAACAAATTTTTAAAATCAATTAAATACGACACAGTTTTTGATATTGCTGAATGGTTTTTTAAACGTTCAAATCTAAACAGAAGTATTAAAGTTGAAGAATATCACGGAAATGACTTAGTTGCTGAGTGTTTAGAAGAGTTTGATTTTAAAATTAATTATGATTTTTCTTTCTATCATAACTTAAACTTAAAAGAAGTCAAAAATTATAGATTTGTTTTAATAAACGGCATCATAGAGACAGTAGGTGAAATACATCACTTGTTACACAAAGCTAATGAAAATAAAGAACCTTATGTCATTTTTTGTTTCGGTATGTCTGAGTCAGTAAAGCAAACAATCATAAAGAATAATGCAGCCGGCCGGCTAAGGGTATACCCAGTCTGTTTAGACACTAACGATGAGCATTCTTTAAATATTTTAAATGATTTAGCTGCAATACATTCAGAAAGTATAGTTTCAAGTGATCTAGGGCAGACAATATCACAAGAAATTAGAAAAACTTTACCTGTCGGAAAGAAGATAACCTTTTTTAACGGTGGTCTATCTTTAGTTCCAGTAGCAAATGAGGCAGACATAGAAGTCCACAGAATTTTTCTAAGAAATAGGTTGTTAGAAGCAAATGCTAAGATAGACGTTCGAACAGATATTTTAGAAAATAGGTTAAAAATGTTTACAGGAAAACGCGTTAACTTCTACATACCTAGACACTTAATGCAGAAAAAAGACTTTACTAGAGAATTAGACTATTATTTTAGATTTATTAGTAACTTAAGTAGTCATCTTAAAGTAGTGAGTCTCCTCAATCAAAAATTTTACATACCAAGCGACTATATTAAATTTGTAGAAGCAAAGAAAAAAAGTTTATTAAGTAAGTTTTACGATATACACGCAATTATTTGTTGAGAGGAAGTATGTTAGGTCAACGCCATCTAGTAGAGTGTCATTGTATTTTACCGTTATATAAGAACGTAACACCTCCCGTATATCATAAGTTTGTAGTTTACAGTTTATTAAGTGAAAAAAGTGGAAAAGTAGTACCTAAATACGTTAATTGCAACAATTGCGGCGTAACTCATTTAGTTAAAGATTTTTGTAGATCAGAGATTAAATTAGGAAAAGAAGATATAGGAAGTATTAGAAACATAAAGGAAGTTGCAATAAGCTTACCTGATAAGATTGTAGATATACTAAATGAACACAATTCTACAATCGACCTTTACGAAGAAATAGAAGATATAATTGATAATTCAATTTATCCAAGAGATCTTGTTATAAAAAGAGAAATTATTGATGAAAAATATCATCTGAAGATATTGCAAATATTAAACAAAGATCGATTTAAAATTATTTCTGAGATTTTAAACGACACAATATTGGGAGACACAACATGAGTTATACAGTTAAGCTGGAAAAACTAGCAAGAGATAAACAAAAATCAAGAGAAATTGTCCAAGAGATTATTAATTTTGGCGTCACAGAACAACAAAAATATGATGTAATGCATGATATTTGTTTGAGTTTAGAAAACAATGAAGCTTTAAAGAATATAATCGCTGTATTAAAAAAATATAGAGAATCTATTAACAAAGAAGAAGAAACTGATAATAATATAAACGACAATAATAAGCCAAGAATTATTCTAGACTAGGAGGAAATATGTCATTGAATGAAGCACTAATATCACAATTTGAAGAGTTGAAAGTTTTAATTGAAACCTTGCAAACTGACGTCGTAAAAAATGCCCAAGGAAATAAATCCGCAGGCGTAAGGGCGAGAAAAGGTTTGAGACAAGCAAAAAAGCTAGCTTCTGACATTGTAAAGTCTAGTCTTGACAGTAGTAAAGAATAGACTAGTTAAATTACATGTATTTTAAAAGTCACACTTAGTGTGACTTTTTTTATATACCATTATTCAAAATTACTAAATCGATCTTTGAGTTTTTTAATCGCAATCTTTTCTATTTGACAAATTCTCATTCTAGTCACTTTAAACATATTACCAATGTCTTGAAGTGTAAATTTTTCTTCATTTTTGATATTTTCATTATTTGATGCGATTAAACAACAGTTGTGATATTTTTTTTCATTTATCCAATATCTACAAGTACTTTTACTACAGTTATTTTTACTGTTATTGTTATATTCAAAACATTTCATTATTAAACAGCTCCGTCTTAATAATTAATATTATATATCGATATTTCTAAATTAACAAAAAGGTGACAGATGAAAGAAAGAAAAATTTTCATTATTGATACAAGCGTTTTATTGTATGACCGCAATTCCATTCATTCCTTCCCGGAAAATGATGTTTTAATACCTCTTGTTGTTCTTGATGAACTTGACCGATTTAAAGATAAAAAAGGTTTAGTAGGCGAGAATGCTAGGTATATTAATCGTTATTTAGATGACTTAAGGAAAAAAGGTAGTTTGCACAAGGGAATAGAAATAGACAATGGACAAACTATCCGTGTTGCGCTTTCTGGATTTAACAAAGTACCTGTAGGTCTAGACCCTGACTATGCTGATAATAAAATGATATCATTGGCCCTTCACTTACAAGAAAAAACTGACGCAAGTGTTGTACTTATATTCATTTCTTTCC
>Ga0181377_1000355_pt1 | contig 17437 bp, 16 predicted proteins | sample LowvirmetaG_9_FD_130160 | JGI IMG/M metagenome (GOLD analysis project Ga0181377, IMG submission 130160) | Marine viral communities from the Subarctic Pacific Ocean - Lowphox_13 viral metaG | ecosystem: Environmental > Aquatic > Marine > Oceanic | place: Subarctic Pacific Ocean | collected...
AACGTCTAATAGTTGGAACATACCCTCAGGCGACTTTTCCAACATTTTTTCAGCCTTTGCTTTATTAGCTGGCTTTAGTTTCTTAAGCATATTTAGCAAAGCTGCAGCAGTGGTCATATCGAGCTCTTCACTCTTACCATTACCGAACTTAACCTTTTTAGCAGATTTGCTTTTTGTGATAGCTTGAAGTTGATCTACGACTTTGCCTTCCGACAAGTCAGATTCCTCATCGTCTTCTTCAGGGCATTCACACTCATCATCGCCATCTTCACACTCGCACTCATCTTCTTCCTTGATTTTAGCTTCCATAATTTCAGCACGATCACCATCAAACTGGTGGTCGCCAGCTACAGGGTGCTTAGTCACAGTCATTTTATGTTTCTCTACAAAATCCTTTTCCTTTTTAGCTTTAGGTTCTAGAGCTTTTTCAGGAGTATCAGAGCCACTGACAGCAAGGTCAGCAGCATTGTTGTCTTCGGCAACGAATGATTTAAATCTTTTAATAGCCATTGCTATTCCTCTGTCGTAGTTTCTACTTTTTCTGGTTCAACTTGAGACATAAAGCTAGTTTGAACATCAAATCGCTTTACATCTACCGCATCTCTTACCTTATCCATTAACAAATCATTGATAACGCTTTTGAAACCATTTACATCTCCATCAGCAGCCATACTGACAGCGTCTAAGGATGTTACAGTAACTTCTTCTTTATCGCTCATAATAATCTCCAAATATTATTTATAACTAAAAATCAGTATCATCATCTTCGCCATTATCTTCTTGGGCGATTTGATCATCGATTTCTTTAATTTCTTGCTCAGATTGCATTAATACATTCTTACGAATCCAGTCCTGAGAATAATATTTACCAGCAAACTGATCAACATCTTGTACCAAAGATAACCTTTCTCGTAATATCTCTGATGATTTCAATTCAGCAAAGTGGTTATCTTCAAGGAAGTCAAACCGCAAACCCCTTTTAACTTGAGCCCACTCATCCTTTGTGATAACGCCTTTCAGTAGAAGTTGCTTTTCTAGTAGTATATAGAACAATTCAGCAAAGCGACTTCTGAGTCTAGAAATAAACTTGGAGAACTTCAACTCATCTCTATTGATTTCAGAAGCCCTACCAATATTAAACTGGTTTTCAGATTCTAACCTTGATACTGGTACGTTTAATGATTCATACAACTTTCTTCTAAAGTATTCAACATCGTCCATTTCACCAAGGTTTTGTCCACCTGGAAGTGTACTAATTTCAGTACCACTACTTCCTTCTCTACGAGGTAGCCAATAATCTTCTAGCATAGTTAGATGCTTTCTGGAATCACGAACCTCACCAGAGTTAGCATCATACACTAATTTATTCTTATGCTTAACCATCATGTCACGCAGGTATTGCTCAGCTTTAGCTTTAGGCAAGTTACCCACGTCTATATAAAATATTCTACGCTCTGGCGCACGAGCCAGACGGTAGATAACAGTCGCATCCTCAAGCATACGCAACTGATTCATTGGTTTTATAGCCTTATTTAAGTGGCTTAAAACCATACTATTTCTTTCGTCCATCATACCGCTATGACTAAATGCTATTGAATCTATAGCAATTTTAACACCTTGATTACCAGCATTTACGCCCCGAGAAGAATATACGAAATACTCATCATAATGTTTAGCTGATACTTGATTGTTTCCAGCCTGTGCGGTATTCTTATCTTTTTTCTCGACTCTCATCTTTTTAATCTTACGAGGGTCAATATATCGCAATTCTTTAATGCCGTCTCTTGGCGACTTAGTATCAATCATAATATGATAGTATATTCTTCCATCAACATACCAGTTTCTGAAAACATCATATCCATGATTTTTAAAATTCAGTAAATCCAAGACTTCATTGAATTCTTCTCTAATTCTTTTTTTGATAGAAGTTGGTTGGTTAACTCCATCAAGAATAACGTCAACGGTACCATCTGTTTCATCAAATATAATAGCTTCATTACAAACATCATCAATAGCTTTATCGCACTCGCTTTGTTGAGACATTTCTCTATAACGAGTTATTAATGCTGCTTCGTTTTTCGCTGCACCATCTAAATCTACAGTTGTACCAAAAGCACCGCCCTCGGTGACATTCAGTGCGCCATCTGTATTTGGTGGTGGCGCAAATGACTGTACCGTCGGAGGTAGGTCATCCTCTTTGCGCCCTATTTGAAAGCCGAATAGTTCTATAGCCATTATGGTATTTTCCTCATAATATTTGGGGTGTCATACTTATTTATATGAACACCCCATGATCACTTTTTAGGATTAAATCCCGCCAGCGTCGCCAGTAGTTCCGCCAACAACTTCCCAATAATCGTAATTGAAAGTTACAGGGAATTCCTGGATAGCTTCGCTGTCCCAAGCCAAATCAATAGCTCCAACTTCAGAAGGATATAAACCAACAAAGTTATAAACACGGAGAATAGTTCCGTCTTTTGAATATTGAGTAACTTGAGCATTCGCCTTGTACAAACTAGGGGCAGTGCCTCCAGCTGTGGTTACATTACCTTGCGCAGAGTTGATCGAATGCGACCACTGCTCCATGGCATTACGAATAGCCATGTCTTCATCATTGATAATCGTAGGTGCCCACTCAGCATAAGTGCGGTTACCAGCAATCTTTACCTGACGACCGAAGTAAGGAACTTCGATAGTGCCAAGAGTTGACGCTGGTACTTGAGCAGCTTTTACCATAAATGGTACTTGCGCATCAGCAACACCGTTGATTGGATTAGTAATCTGGACCTGGAAAAGTGAGGCTCTAGCGCCACCACCTTTCAAAGCTCCAGAGAACTCATTTACATTAAACGCCATTTTCGTATCTCCCGATTCTATACGTTATATTTATTACACTCGACCAACTACTTCAGAGAATTCTACACCGCTACGAACCGCAACGAAATTCAGCTGAATGAAGTTGATAGAACGAGCTGGTTTGATATAGATATCGCCGATAAACTCATTTCGGTCAATAACTTCTCCAGTATTGTTAGATCCGTCACATACTACTTGGAAGTCTGTAATACCACGTCGACCTTGTACGTCACGTAGGAATGGGACAACCAAATTAGTGAACTGACTACGAGTAAACTCATCGTTAAATTCAAACAGAGTAAACTTAGCAGCAGTCGCAATAGCTTTTTCGAGAACGATAAACAAGCGACGAACATTGATACGATCAAAGGCAGACGGCTTGCTTAGCAAAGTTTTATCGCCAAACAATACAGTACCCTGTCCAGGTTGAGTGATAACTGGGTTAACACCTTTCTTGTACAGTTGATCACGATCACCCTTTCCTGGGTTGTAAGCCAACTTAACAACATTCTTCATGTTGCCACGGTTATAGCCAGCAGGTGAGTACCATGGGTCACGAGTCAAGTCAGTTTGAACCATAAGACCAGCGGTGTCGCCATTCAAAGGAGACCAACGATATACATCGTTATACTTGTCGTATAGATATTTCCAACCAGAATCCATAACTGCGTATGAAGTTGAAGATAAGCTGTCACGGAATGCGATAACATTATCTCTTGTATTGATACCTTTATTAACAACATCATCCTTTTCAGGAGAAAGAACTGCAAGGCAATCTTTACGAGATTCGGCAATATCAATTAACTTTAATGCTAGGGTTTGATCAGCGTTACCGCCTAATAAGAAGGAAACATCAACATCTTCAGCTTGAGCGAACAAGTCATAACCAGTAATCTTTTGAGCAGCAGTTAAGTCTGAGCCTTCAACGCCACCAGAAAGTGTAACACCACGTGATAGAGTTGAGATGGTAGTATCCCCAGAACCACCGAACGCATCTGATACAGAAGAAGCTGCGGTTTCGCCAGCGTTAGTGAATATTTCTCGGTTAACAGCAGCAAGATACTGGGATTGGGCATTAATTACATTAAACCAGAAGTTACCAGCACCCTGTTCGGTTTTAGCATCAGAAGCAAGAGACAGCCCAGTATATGATTCTAGAATTGAACCAGCCGTACCACTAAACTCACCACCAGCATCAACTACAACTACGTGGATCTCATCATTAGCAGAACCGTTAGACAAAGCATAAGAAGAAGTTCCTGGAGCTGAATCAAACACATCAGAGAATTCCCAGTGACGTGTAATAGTTACAGCGCTGCTAGATTGATCTACAGAATCACCCTTATACTTAGTCTCAAGAGTAACTACTAGATCATCTAGTACTGCTGCTCCACCACCATCAACATCGCCATCAACGTCAGACAGAGCCGATGCGATAGATTTAATTTTATGGCGTCTCTTTTCAGTACCAAGCTCAATAATGTCACCAACAGAAAGTTCGTTAGTAACTTCAGTGATAGCTGCGAGGTCAATAAAGTTTAATTTGTCACTATTTCTGTCAATTTTAAACTTTAAACTATCAGTTACATTGCTATAATCAACTGAATCGCGACAAACAGAAACTTTAAGCGAGTTTCCTAATACTCCAGGATACTTTGCAAAGAAATTAGAGTTGCCAGTTGGCTCGTTGCTCCAACTGCTGGTATCAGCACCTTGGCCAAACAGAGCAGCATCAGCAGTTGCTTCAGCAGAATTCTTGGCGCCAGTGCCAGTTTCGCGGACAACATACAGCGCATTGCCGTATGCTAAAAAGTTTGCTGCTGTAAAGAAATCTTCAGCAGTTGCATCGTTAGGTTTTTGGAAAATGTTTACAAGACGATCTTCAGAATCAACCAATACACGTGTACCAGCTGGACCCCAACGGAACTGACCTACTAAACCACCTTCTGTGGTTGCTACGGCAGGCACTACCGTTGTGAGATCAATCTCACTTACATTAACTCCAGGACTTACTTGGAAAGGCATTGCTATTCTCCTTAAAAAATAGAGTTTTTATAGTTATTCAACTGATGATATTTATAAAAACCTGATGTTTAGTAATTGTCAAAGTTCCCAGCAGTCACATACCCATTAACATCAAATGGCTCTTGCGTGGGATACTCAATAATATTTTCATCTGGAAGTCCATCATCATGGAAACCAAATGGCAATAAATTGTCCATCATCTCTTTCTCAGATTTTTCTTTTAACTCAATCAGTGTATTAATGTCTGTTATTTCTTTAAAGTATGCTTGATCAGACAACCAAGCAAATAAAACAAGGCACATGACCAGATCATCATGCGCACCCGACTCAGCTTCAAACGAATTTCTTTTCCTTGAAAATGTAGACAATTCTTTTATCGTTTGAAAATCATTTATTATCAACTGGTCTTGTTCAATTAAAAGTTTTAAAATTGAACAGCCAACCGACTTAACTGTTTTTGTTGTTCGTATACCTTTGTCGCAACGCTTGCTATATCCAGCAGATATTCTTTTACCAGATCTTCCTGCGCTTTCGGTGAATAGTATGTTCTCATACTCAAACTCAAAATGCAATAATTCTGCAACCTGCTCACCAATATCATTAATTTCTATAAGGGTTGTTGCGTCATTATACGATTTACACGCTCTATATATTACTTCGGCATATTCTGCTGGAGTGATATAGTTATCTCTATACACACAAACTTGCCTATATGGCATTTCAGTTACATCTATAATCTGAAATGCTGAATAATCCAACCCCTTACCACGAGAAACATCGACAACACACGCATACACCCTACCTTCGGCTTGCCTTTCATACTGCTTCATCGTACCATTATCTATAGCTGGTTCTTTAGTTACCATTGATTTTAGCTTACTGCCTTCGATCAATGTGCCCGAACTCCCTAGGAATTGACACTCATATTCCTGAGAAAACTTTTCATAATCAAAATCCATTGCCTGTAAAGTTTCTAGCTTCCATTTATCATCTCTTCCTGGAACATCCTTCCATAAAACTTCAACAAACTCATAACCATTAGTCCCTTCTTTTGCGCCTTCGCATGTTTTGTAGAAGTGATTCAATCCGTTTGGGGTTGACGTTAGTAGAATCTTAGTAGTATCACCAGATGATATTGTTGGGAATACAGAAGCAAAGAACTCATCCCAGTTCTCTACGAAAGCAGTCTCATCAATATATAGGAAAGATACCGACTTACCACGAATACCAGATGAAGAAGTCGCTGCAGCAATAATTTTACAGCCATTCTCGAACTGAACCGAACCTTTGTTCCATTCAACTACACCTTGTTGCATCCACTGCGGCAATGCTTCATATGCGATTTTAATTCGGTCTAGAATCTCACGAGCAGCATCACCTTTGTTAGCTAGGAGAGCTACAGTTTTATGTTCTTGAAACAATATAAAGTGTAAGATAACCGCCACGGCAGTTGTAGTCTTACCAGCCTGCCTAGAAGTAACTACAGCAGCACGTCTATTATGGGTTATCTTATTGATAATCTCACGCTGATAATCATAGAGATTCATAGGTATTAAACCATGGTCAACGTGTACTATTTGAATATACTTTTCGGCAAAATAAATTGGGTCTGATGAACACTTGATAAATTCCTTTACATGATCATGCTCCCATTGTATCTGAACGCCTTTGCGCTTTAGGAGTTGATTGCCGTTGTATGTTTCACTAGCCACGTGGAACTACACCCTCTTCCCACAACCTTTCTCTGTTGGCGAGGTGGGCTTCTTTAATGTCATCTTTACTTTGACCGTGATATTCAACAGCATGACCTTCTTCAATCATAACCTTAGTGACTGGTCGCCAAGAATCGGTCTTAGTGCAATAAACATCAAAGTCGCCAAGAATACGACCAAATTTCCCTTTCATATCCTCCCCAGACTTACTCACTTGTGTTCTAAGGACTGATGTTTTTCCGAGTAACCCTTTGAGTCTTTCTTTAGCAGCTAAACCAAACTTCTTCTCGACTAAGTCGCGAGTTCTAGATTCAGGAGTATCAATTCCCATGACACGGACACGCTCATCGCGCATCCAGACACCAAACCCTAGATCGATGTCCACATCTACAGTATCGCCATCCACTACCTTAACTACTTTACATTTATAATCATACATCTTCATTATCGCCTTTAATTAATTTTTGTAACTCAGAAGTGCTTCCTACGAATAGTGCGTTAGTAACATTATTTGGACCTTTGGATTCATCTTCTTTTCTGAGAGATTTTACTTTCTTTTGTATTTCGAGTAAATCCTTATTAGCATCAACTAGTGTCTTTGTCAATTGAGAAACAACCTCAAATGCCCTTGGGTGCTCGCTGGCTTTTGCTAAATGGACTAATTCGTCAAGAGCAGAAGTGCCTTTTTCAATTACATCGTAAAGGTTTTCTCTTGCGTATGTATAATCCTTTGCTATATCGTCAGGAAGGTCGCTTCGCTCTTCGCGAACTATTGGTGGGTTTCTATCATCTACCAACTCCGATTCCACATCAAATATTTCATTCAAATTGTCTGTTACTATATTTTTCATAATTAATTCTCATGTATTTATCTCAGCTTTCCGTCAAAGAAATCTTCGCTGTCAAAGGCAAATCCATATGTAGAATTTGCTGTTATTGAAGAAGCTGCTACACTAGCAGTAGAACTTGTTGTTGGGGAACCATTAGCCAATTGCCCAGGAGTTAATACTAATCTTTTATTTGGACCCTTATCCAAATCCACTAGTGTGTCACCGTCAGCAACATTAAAGTCAACAACAGTTCTCTTAATTACACCCTTATTGGAAACTGGACCAAAGATATATCCCTTAACAACGAAGTTAAATGAATATATGATAGCTCTGCGGGTCTGAAAATCAGCTTCATATGTATCTTCAATAGTCATTCCCTGAAGAACTGTAGGTATGTCATAATATTGGTCCATATCTGGGACCAACTTGATACTGTGCGTAAACTCAGGTTTGAAGTATGGAAGTATTTGCTCAACAACTTGTACGGCATCTTCATTATTAGCGAACATGCCTGATAGTGTAATGCTTATGTCATATGGAACTGGGGCAAACTGAGACTTCATAAACCTGGACTCTTGCTCACCAACTTTAGTGTTTCTCTGCATCTTATTAACAGTTCTAGTCGGTGCATATGACATATCAGTTATTTCGAAAGACAGCCTCGGGAGTTGTGTTGCTACCTGCCTATCAAGGTTTGGGTCTTGATTCAATCTAGCCAAGAATTTTTCTTTCGGTCCATATGCTATCGGGACTTTAATTCCTTGAGTTCTCTTTCCTAGTTTGTCATAACGAACAATATCAATGTCATTGAACATTGAGCCAAACATCACAATATATTTTCGAATCGCACCGTGGTAGTAGTGATTGCCAAACATTACCAACTATCTCCTTCACTAAATGGGTTCATTTCGCTGAAGTCAATAAAGTCTATAGAGTCGGACTTGAATTGTTCGTTAGCTGCGCCCTTATCATTTGTTTCTGCCACGCCATCATGATCGCCTTCAAGGTTAAACGGCAGCAACCCAAGACCAGTTTCTGTGACAAGGGTAGATCCGTCTTCAAGGCGCAACTCATTGAGGAAGTCACCGCTATATGCATCTTCAATAGAATCAATCGCAGCAATTCCTGTATCGAGCCTTTCATGACTATATTCAAACAATTCGCAACGAAGGTCATATGTTTGTAATGATCCCATTTGATAAAATACAGCTTCGTGCTCAACAAACTTAACTTCAAATACTTTATTATTGAGTGGGAAGTAAATTAAGTCACCTTCAGCTGGGCGACCAAGATCCTTAGTGGTATCTCTAAGGTCTATTTCTTCACCAAATCTTCTGCGAGAAACAGTAAGAACCATTTCATCACGGATCTCGATATTAAATTTAGAAAGGAAGTCGCCCTCCCCCTCGAACCCATCGACTGACTTAATATACATCTCTATCAAGTATGCGTCATCAAACTTAGATAAAGTATCTTCACCAAACACTAAATCTTCATTAACGACTGTTCTTGGGATGTAGTAGCAATCAACCCCATATATTTTAATAGATTCGATAATCAAATCTTCTATAAGGTTTTGTTCACCGCTAAACGCATGATTATTAAAATACAAGTTTGTAGTTGGCATAAATCTAGCCTATCATATCCATGGCGGGCATGGAGAAATTCTTCTGCACTTCTTCTTCGAGCTTTTGTATTTCTTCGGTTGCCTCTTGCCAAATCGTTTGACCATTAAATGTCACACCGCCTGGAAGTTGCATTCCTTCAAACTTTTTAAGGTTTTCGCCCCACTGCCTTTTAATCAGCGCAGTTGTATATTGCCTTAGCCACCAGTCACCCCAAACGCTTGTGTTTGTGCTTGTATCTAAGACCTTATAACACTCGATAATGATATATGTTCCAACTGGCGCCCTTAAACTCCAGTCCATATCAATATGAATCTTATCAGTATGACGATTATACCTTAATGGCTGTTTTCCTACAAGAATCTCCTCAAGCATAGCGATTCTTTCCATTGAAGATACATAGTTCTGTAACTTTTCACCAGCCCAATCGTGAACTTCGTTTAAGGTTATTTGATATCTAAGATTAAACAGGTTGTTAGCTTGTAGTCCTGTACCTATTGGGAATATATTAATAACACCAGTTACGGTATCGTCAGCCGAAATATATCCGTTGTCGATATCTGTTTGAGTAACTTGATGTTTTAAATATGTACGCTCGGTGCCGTCATAGTGATAATCCCGATAGAACGCAAGAGCATCATCGATTCTATCGTCAACTTGATCATCGTCAACATTAATTTCTACGACAGGCGCACCAAGTCTACGAAGGCAATATTCTTTTAATTGTGTTCTAGATGAGGGGTTCGCCATATTAAGAGTCTCAAATTAGTTTATTCTGACTCTATTTATAACAGTTGTATATTCTACATCAATCCTTACACCTAGCTTCCCATTTTGGATTTGCGTTACTGACTCTGTACTTTCTTGCGTAAAGGAATATATAATAAGCACCTGCGCCATCTCCATTAGGGTCATATGATGTGTCGATTATTCTATATCTAAGCATAAAAGTCATATTAGCATTTTGGTTGCTAGGCAGCCACATGTGTGTACCGTGCGTTTGTGATACGCCATTATTCTTTACTCTGGAGCCAACTCTACATTCAGTCATGTGGGTATCAATATTATAATTGCTTCTCATAAAATTGGCTTGATTGTTTACAGCGGTTGAATGATGGAATCTCTCATCCGTTAAATTGACCCAGCCTGATGAGCTAGAGGAGTAACCATTACCAGAGCTGCTGTCCCTAATGACGTGTTCATTTTGCCAAGTGCCAGTATTACCTATATTTGTAAACGAGTATCTACCCCCATGTAAATACCCCTCAAATTGAGTATAGACTTTATACCATGACCACCTTCCGGCTACCTCTTCAACCCTATTGTATCGATTATTTGTTCGAAAGTGTCTCGGGTCGGTGGCTGATAGACTAATTGCAGGCGTGGGTTGATGGCTGCTGGTATTGCCCCAAATAGTTGGGTCGCCATTAGAATCACCATAGTTGCGAAGATTGAAGCCTATATAAGTTCTGCTTTTTCTGCTTAACTCAAGTTTGGTATAAGCAATAGCAGAAGAATTCTCCGTCATACCCCAATCACCGTCGTCAAATACTTCTATGTTCCCACTAGCTGTTGGCCAAGAGCAACTTGAACCTGCCCCTTCGGTGGCATAATTAACTTCATTGCTGCTGGGATCGAATATCCTCAAATGATCATAGTGAACATACCCTCTAAATTCGCCCATGTTGGCTTGGTAATCGGGAGGACCATCATCAAACTTCCTATAGGAGGATCCTCGTTCCGTATAAGTGTTCCAGTTATAGGCGAGACTAACATTACTCTGGGCTGTAAGAACCGCCAATTCCTGTTGTTGGAGGTATTTAAGAGAAACATTGGTTTGGGGGATAAATTCAGAATTTATCCAAGGAGGATCCGCTGGCATTTTTTAGTACCCTATCTTGTTATCATTAATATTATTTATTGACTTAATCGCCAGCATTTTCAGAACCAGCTATATCAGATAGACGATCCATTTCGACCGCAAATTCAGAACGAGTGAATTCAGGCTCATCATCCAAATCGCCATGAATATCTATAAGTATATCTTCAAATATCTGTAATTTTGATTCGTCGCTTAAATCATATAATTGCTCAGTTGAACAGTCAATAACATCAAAACTTATATCCTTATCAGTTGCATTCCATTGAATAGACATGTTTTCAAACCTAAAGACCAATCCGTTCAAAGCTCCTTCTGTTATTGATATTTTAATCATATCAAACCAGTGGTCGTTTTGATCTAAGTCCATTCCTTCATATAACGATTCAACAGTATAACTTACAGCCATCTTATTTTACCTTATCTCAAATTTATTTATTTAGACCCTTATTTATAATCAGAACAATGCTTACTCACAACCACAGCAAGAATAATTTTCCGAATTAATTTTTTGTTGTATTGATAATTCTGATGCGTTTGCTGGATATTCTATTTTGTGGGCGTGGTCGCTATCGCCCACAACAACTGTAAATTCATAGTTTCCAGAAGAACCTAAACTATTACCAATGTAATCGTGAGGGTAATCTACCTTTAATAATGGCAACTCATAATCATTTATTAACCCCATATCCTCATATTGATCAACAGTTTCGTTAAATTGTATCATCCAGTCCCAGTTAGTTCCGCACTGAACTTCATCGTATACAGTCCCTGGAACTCTTTGATCATATATGTAAGTTGCTGGGTATTCATCATTCATCCTAAAATCAATATTACCAAGGGATGCTTCATGTTTTAATAAGTGGTAATAAAGAGTATCCTCACCCACTCTTTGACCTTCTGGGTATTTACAAAATTCTGCAGCTTTTTTCGATAAAAATGTTACACGATGATGAGATTCATCGCCACAGAAATGTCTATTTGCGTTTCTGTAAAATTTATCATTAGCTTCAGCATAAACTTCAGCGATACTTTCGCCTAGTCCATTATTAATTAAATTTGACTTCATTTCATGAATATCAAACATATCATAATCAAAAGCAAAATACCTAATGTATCTTGTAGGTATAACATATGTTCTATCGTAAATGTATCTATTTTTGTCTTTGTTAAATTCTTCTGATCTTAAAAAATCACAACCAAAATCAACACACTTAGATATTTGATTAAATAACCCAATGGCATCTGGTGGAGAATCTGTATTAGCTATGTTATTATAAACCCAAACGCCATGTGGCGTTAGATAGTCATCACCGTCAACTAGAACCATGTAATCATTTTCTGAATCTAAAAATAATTGCAGTACTGAATTCTTGCCATGAGCAGCAGTACCATTAGATTGCGTTACATAATACTCTATATTTTCTTTTTTACAATATTCTGATGCAGCATCTTCATAGTCGCTATCTAACGTGTTTATGATTACAACCAAATCATCCTTTGGTATATTACTATATTCCATTGATGTGTGACGACTCAAGGCGCATAAATCTCTACTAGTTAGAATGTAAAATTTTAACTTACCCACTACATCAAGTCTCCATCATAACGCTTGCTCCATAGTGTTAAGCTGTACTTGACACCTTCTTGCAATTCAGTACAGGCGTGACCGTGCGTGACCTGCCCTGGAAAGATTATAGCTTTACCGACAGGAATATCTTTATTTGATATATTTTGCCTAGGAAATATCAAATCAGCGCCTTTGTAGTCATCATTTAGTTTAATAGAACCAGTGACCAAACTCGCATCTGTATGTAAATTTAGTTTTCTTTGAGTATCCATAGAATATCTCATAGCAAATGCATCCCTTAACCCATACATCTTCATAGGAGGATAAAACTCTTCAATTATTGGTGTTACATTATAATCCCAATGATGTACTATCGAGTCCCAATAACCGATTTCTTTTAACCTTATCTCTTGTGCTGGGAAATTATCAGTTGGTAGAGGTTCCCAACCGCCATGCCTATCTGCTATGGCAATCATATCTTCGCATTGATGCTGTGTCATAAAATCAATAACAAACATATCTTCACTTATCTTATCTATTCCCCCATAATTGGGAAGGTATAGCATAGGAGACTTGGATTTTATTACAGAATTTAAACTATCATACTTTTTCTTAGCTTCAGAATCGCCATTGCCATGATAAATACAGGAAACGCAATTAGTAATTGGGTTGTTGAACATACCATTCTCGCTAAACGAGACTTGATCTTCATGGCATTGGAATATATATCCTTCATAATCCAATCCTATATCGTAATTTCCCGAAAGAAATAATTTCTGAAAGAATAATTGATCATCATCTGAATCGGCAAGAGAAGAATCGTTTAACATAAGCTTCAACTCCCTAACCTCAGCCATAAAGATTCCGCTGTTCAAATAATGATATTTTGTTTTCTGGTCGTCATTTTCTCTTGGCCAATTTTCAAAACTTGAAGCGAGTGAAGGGTCTGGCCAACAATTACTTTCCGCAGCAAATAGAACTCTTTTCCTATAACCAATATATCTTCTAGTTATATCCTCAATATCGGAATTATACAAAACGTCATATGCGTCTGTGAATAGTACGACATCATTTTCTGGTAAATCCTTTATATATTCCCTAACAAGATTAACCTTATGCCCGCCTCCTGGACCAACCATATCCGTGCCTTCCCACTTCACCATAGTCCCGAGGTTTTTTGGATATATGCCATTTACATTGGCTGAAGACATCATATTAGCACACTTTTTCCTATCAGTGCCAACTGTTATAGGGTGTACGTTAAAATCAATAAACCAATCTTTTTCGTCATATGGTTCGATATCTGACCCTAAATTCTCCCTCAACGCCTGTCTGAAGACGTCGATTTTAAGTGCGCATGGGGTTAGGTGTTTCAACATTAGGGGAACATATTCATCATCAGGAATTATATTCGTTATCAAGTCTGTATCCACTAAAATTCTAGCAGCCTCTGGTGTCAATATATACGCTGTCAGGTTATATGGATATGCGGGGACTTCGATCATATCGTCAATAGGCACGACCTCATGAGGATGATTTTCATTTTTTTGAAGATAGATTATATTGTATTGTTCAGTTAGAGATTCATAATATTCTTCATCATAACCATCAAGGACTATCGCATCATCTTCAATAATCATCATAGGTTCTTCTTGATTTGCCACTTTGATCCAAGCATTCCTATGCGCTATCAGGCAACCAACATCCCCATGGGTTAGCCTTCTGTTTAGGAATTCGTCACGCCAAAACTTATTAGTGTCGGCACCCATAGCCAAGAGTGATTCATGCGTTATTTGTTTGCCATCAACCCCATCGCTCCACTCAAAATCTTTTATGATTTCTCCATTTTTTTCTAAGAAATGCTCTCTACGATCTGACCTTCGAGGGATGCTTATTACTAGCTTCTTCATCAATTACTCCATAATATATGTGCGGAATGGTATTAAGTATTATTATAACTTATTTATATTAGATTGTAAAGGTTTTATTTTTGTAGGTTTTCGACTTTCTCATTAAGTTCTTTGATGGCTTCAATAATTAACCCTATCAGCTGATTATATTCTACAGTTTTATATTCTTGACCATCAAGCTCGCTATGTAGTGATTCATTTCTCGTTTTAACTGCTGAGGGGAGGACTCTTTCAACTTGTTGGGCTATAACTCCAGCGGATTTTCTTCCATCCTTTTTCAGATTAAATGTAACGCCATCTATCTTTGAAAGTAAATCCAAAGCATTTTCTATTCGAGCTATATCTTCCTTTAAATTTTCATCAGAAACTGTGGTTGAATATGCGATTACATCAGCATCAACATGTAGGTTACCAGTATTGGTTAATCGCATTTCTTCTGCGCCATCAGTATAGAACCTTAGTCCATGAGATGCATCAGCGAAAATGTAATCACTATTATTTCCCCAGTACTTATCAACATTTGAACTGCCTCTTAAATCAGTTCCGTTTGGACCTGCTGGACCTTTACCGCCTCCTGGACCTTTCGGACCTCCTGCGCCTTTCTGACCTTTCTGACCCTTCTGACCCTTCGGACCTGTTCCGCCTCCTGGACCTTTACCGCCTCCTGGACCTTTCGGACCTGTTCCGCCTCCTGGACCTTTAGTACCTGTATTTCCCTTTGGACCTATTGGACCTTTGCCGCCTCCTGGACCTTTTGGACCTGCTGGACCCTTTCCGCCACTTGGACCTTTAGAACCTGTATTTCCCTTTGGACCAGTTGGACCTTGTGGACCTTTGCCGCCACCTGGACCCTTTGGACCACCTGGACCTTTTCCGCCACTTGGACCTTTAGAACCTGTATTTCCCTTTGGACCTACTGGACCTTGTGGACCCTTTCCGCCACTTGGACCTTTAGAACCTGTATTTCCCTTTGGACCTATTGGACCTTTAGAACCTGTATTTCCCTTTGGACCAGTTGGACCTTGTGGACCTTTACTGCCTCCTGGACCTTTTGGACCACCTGGACCTTTTGGACCTACTGGACCTTTAGAACCTGTATTTCCCTTTGGACCAGTTGGACCTTGTGGACCCTTTCCGCCACTTGGACCTTTAGAACCTGTATTTCCCTTTGGACCAGTTGGACCTTGTGGACCTTTCGTTCCCTTTGGACCAGTTGGACCTTGTGGACCCTTTCCGCCACTTGGACCTTTAGAACCTATCGGACCTTTTCCGCCACTTGGACCTTTAGAACCTGTATTTCCCTTTGGACCTACTGGACCTTGTGGACCTTTAGAACCTGTATTTCCCTTTGGACCAGTTGGACCTTGTGGACCTTTGCCGCCACCTGGACCCTTTGGACCTCCTGGACCTTTTGTACCAGTTGGACCCTTTCCGCCACTTGGACCTTTTTCGCCTTTGATTCCTGAACTGCTTCCAACCCACTCTCCGCTTGCGTTAATTATTTCGCTTCCAGAAATACCAATGTTTCCGTCTACATCTAAAAGCTGGGTGGGGTTAGATTTTCCTATACCAACTTTACCATCAAACTCAGCAATTCTGATTTCCCCGTCATTGTCGACCTCAATCGAAGGAACGCCAGAAGTATCGTTTACAGAAAATATTGTACCAGAAAGATCATTAGTAACAGAGAACAGTTCCCCAGCGCTGCCATCAATCTTTAGCGAAGATATACTGCCATCAAACTCAGTTGTCAGGGTTAAGATATCTGAGCCATCTCCATCTGCGCCCTTGAATTCAATCTTTGGATCGTCAGTAGAAGACCCCTTATTTGGGGTTATTATAATGTCTTTATCTGAATTTGCCATTAACTATTCCTAGTTTTCCTATGCTATTTATAATTGATCAAGGATTCGTTATGCTACTAATAAACGCATCGACTTCAGACTCAACGCTAGAAGAAAATGTTATTGTTATTCTATGGTCGTTGCTAACCGCTCTATGAGGAACCACGTTTGTTCTGCTCCACTTTGTTTTCTTAACAGACCAACCTATATCATCATTTACTCTTATAGTTTCTTCGCCATTCTTGTACTCAAAAAAACTATTTCCTGATTGGCTATATGTGCATATTGCGTTATAATAGTCATAATTCTCATTAGTGTGCCAATTAATATGACCATTGCTGCTAGGATAATAAACAAACATTGTACATAGCAAGTTATGCTCGTCTATAATATCATACCTAAATTGTCTTGCTATATCTAAAACTGTTTGATTCGGTCCATCAGCGTCTATTAAATTACAAAGGTATATTGATTCGGGAAAGGCATCCCCCCTGTTCTGACCACTTATGTCAAAATAATTAAAAGAGGAGTAATTATCTAATACTGCGTTAGATATATTATTGAACCTGCTATCAACTATACTGATGTTAGATACCATATCTACCTCTCAGAGCATTAAAATTTTGTTTAATTTCATTTTCAGTAAGAGCCTTATCATAAAAAGAAAGAATGCTTGCCCTACCATAAAAGCTCTGCACATAAAGATATGTGGGGTGACCAGTCGCACTTCCGAACTTGTTCGGGATAAAAAATTCACCACTGAAACCCGATGTCATATCTCCAGTATGAAACAGTTCTCCATTCTTATACCAACGAACTGGTCTATCTGTTTCAGAATTAGCGAAAACAACAGCAATATTATGCCAGTAATCTTTATCTAAACTGACATTACTCGAACCAAAACTGTACCCATTTTGTAGGTTTGCTTCTGTTCTGAATTTTCCATTAGTTGAAGATGAACCTCGATACTCTAAGTGATTGATCGTACCGCTACCAACAAACAGACCATGACCTTGAGCTTGGTCTTCATCTATTTTCATCCACCACTGATATGTCACCCCATTAGTCTTTGTATCTGGATGAGTTGTGGTCACACTAGTTGGCAATGTTATGTGAGCGCCAAGAGGCGAACCATCACGTTCACCAGTACCATCAAAAATAAATGCGCCATCAGAATGAGTCACGC
>Ga0181377_1000356_pt1 | contig 17397 bp, 37 predicted proteins | sample LowvirmetaG_9_FD_130160 | JGI IMG/M metagenome (GOLD analysis project Ga0181377, IMG submission 130160) | Marine viral communities from the Subarctic Pacific Ocean - Lowphox_13 viral metaG | ecosystem: Environmental > Aquatic > Marine > Oceanic | place: Subarctic Pacific Ocean | collected...
ATGGATAAAGAAACAAAGAGATAAGAAAAAAAATGGATAACAAGGAAAGAAATAGTATTGTAAAATCATTTAATAGTAAATGGAAATACAGATACGATAAAGAACAATATGGCATGAAAGATGCATGGAAGATAATATATTCAACAGATGCAGAAGGTAAGTATGTAGGAGATTGCGAAGACTATTCGTTATCTATTCTTTGGAGACTTTCTGGAGAAAGTCATTTAAAAATGTGGTGGATGTTAATTACACATCAGGCTGGTATATGTTTAGTTGGTCCAAGTAAATGGAAAACATCACATGCTGTATTAAGATACAAGGGCGAATATGTGGATAACTGGACTAAAAAGTTTGGTCCTAAATCTGCTATAGAAAAAAACCATACTTTCCATATTGTTTATGGATATGGTTGGGCTTACATGACAGCCTTAAAAATGATTTTAAGTAAAGTAGTAAGGACTATTAAGGGATTATAATGCATAGTTTTTTAGAACACATTGATGAAAGATTTGGTCTATATGAAGGTTCACATGTTCCTTTAGAACAACCTATGGTTGAAGAGGCTGAACCAGAGTTAAATAGTCCTAAAAGAGGTGGTAAAAAGAAATATGTTGTTTATGTTAAGAATCCTCAAACTGGTAATGTTAAGAAAATTCAGTTTGGAGATACAACAGGTTTAAGTGCGAAAATTAATAACAGAGATGCAGCAAGGAATTTTGCGGCCAGACATAACTGTGATACTAAAAAAGATAAGTTATCACCAGGTTATTGGGCATGTAGATTACCTAAGTATGCAAAACAATTGGGGTTAAAGGGTGGTGGAAATTACTTTTGGTAAGCCGTATTGGGAAGATGCTGATATTAGGTGGTTTGATCCACATAAACATGACGATGAGTTTGTATGGCATCGTGATATGGAAAATAGGGAAATAGAAGTTCTCGAAGGTGAAGGATGGCAGTTTCAGATAGAAAATTGTTTACCGTGGCTTCTAAAAAAGGGAATGGTATTTGATATTAACAGGCAGGAATACCATAGGTTAATAAAGGGGGTTACCCCACTAAAATGCAGGGTTTATAAACATGGCAACAGCTAGTGAACAAAGATCGGATCAAACAAGAAGATTAGATAGTATAGAAAAAAAATTAGATGCAATGTCCGAGGCCATTATATCTTTGGCTAGGGCAGAAGAAAAAATCCATACTATAACAGAATTTGGTAAACAACAGTCTGCTCAATTATTAACTCTTATAAATAGAGTAGACAAGTTAGAAGAATTAGTCAGGCAAAATGCTTCGACTGTTAATATAATTAATAAAATTTTCTGGGTAGTTATCGCGGCAGCGGCAACAGGAATCACAGGAATGCTTTTCATACAATAGGAGAACTAATATGAAATTTAATGACGCAGAAACCCAAAGCATTGCTAACGCCGTAAGTGATGTACTTGAGGGTAAAGAAAAAAAAGAAGGCTATGGTAAAATGAAGAAAAAAATCAAGTCTGGATACGGCGAAGAAGCCAAATATCCACATGATATGTTTCACCCAGAAACTGGTGAAAAAGTTGTGGCCAAAAACGAGAAAGACCATGAAGAACTTTCTAAGAAAGGTTACACTCATGAAAAACCAGTAAAGGAAAGTCCTGAAGAGCCAAGAGCAAAAGGCGAAAAAGAATTTAAGGACAAGCACGTAGTTAAGAAGTCTGGCGAAAACCCTGATGGAACAGTAACTAAAGAAGATTCAAAAAGACAACTTACTGATGAACAGAAGTACAAAGAGTTCTTTGCATCTGCTCTTAAAAAGTATGGAGTTGAATCACCACAAGACCTTGATAAAGAAAAAAGAAAAGAATTCTTTAACTATGTCGATAAGAACTACAAAGCTACAAATGAAGAAGTAGAAATAAAAGAAGCTAGTTTAAAAGTTGGAATGTATACTGGTAAAGTAAAAAACAACAAAACGGCTGATAAATTAGGAATTAAAATTAGAGTGGTTAGTGCAGCTAATCCTGGTAATAATATTGTAATGACTGGTTCCGAAGAGGCACTTATTACGTATGCTAAAAAATACCTAGGTGCTGAAGATGGCGAATCACTAGCTGATATTCAAAGAGATGTAAAGGGGCCATAAAATGAAAGATTTTTTTAAATTAAGAGAAGGGTTAAACGAATTTCTAGGTCATAGAATTCCATCAGCTGGGGCAGATAGTTCTGGTATTCGTAAGGCAACCGGTGCTGATAATAAGGCACCTAATACAGGTTCTGCTAAACAATCTGATGATAATAAAGTTAAGCAAATACAAAATCAAATAGCTTCAGTTGAAAGCCAAATCCAAAAACTTAGGGATCAAGCGGACAAAGAATATCAGAAGGCAAGAGATGCTGAAGATAAAGGTGATGATGGACATGAACACGATGCTCGACAACATGATTTGGATGATAAAGCAAGTCAATTGGAAGATGAAAAACTCTCCGACTTAAAAGATAAGTTAAAGAAGGCTAAAGACGAGTTTAACAAGAAAAACAAAAAGTAAATATAGGCTCCATGAGGAGTATATATAATATATGATGAAAATATTTGATGAACTGAATCAGAAGAATTTTAAGCTCTTCGCAATGAATAACTATAACAATACTGAATGTATTGATGTAGATGAATTTAAGGAAGACTTAAATAGGTTTAAATACATTAAACGACTGTTAAGTCGATATGAGTCAAGTGATGACCTACAAGAAAGGTTAATACTCAATCACTTAATCGTCATTTTTAATGTATTTGGAATTGGTCCTGCCAATAAAATGATTTGGTATAAAGTAGAAAAGGACCATTGGACATATATAAAGCCTTTCTTGGTATATTTAAACTATTTACCAGAAGATGAAAAGGTAGATGTACCTTTGGATCCGGTAATAGTAGATAGATTAAGGAACCTATAATGGGATTGATATCAAGAACAGGCGACATGTTTTATGCCTTTAGATTTCTAAAGATGTTAACTACGCCTTGGGAAAAAATGAAGGCATTTGAGCTTGGCATTATTGATGAGAACGGAAAGGTTCTTAAAAAGGCCAGAGAATTGACATCTGGAGATGAAAAGGCGTCATATACTGTTTTCCATAGGTTAGTATTCAACCTAAAAAGGTTACTGAATAAATTACCATTTGGAAAATCAAAGTTGGCTTCTTACGCGACTGCTTTGTTTCTAATTAAAGAAGAAACAGGAATGAGTGAGAACCAAATTAGAAAGGTAATGAAAAAGTTTATAGATGATGAAAATGTTGATCAGTTAGAAGAATCAACGTGGTTCCAAAGAGAAAATGGAATTTTAAATGAAGGTGATTATTGGTTAGTCAATGATGTTGCATCTCCAGTAACTGGAGAAATAATTGCAGAGGCTAAAACCAAAGTCAGAGTAGGGTTGGATAATAGTCCTGTTGATAATTGTTTTTATCAAAACATTTATAAGGTTACCCACCTTAGAACACAACATGACATTTATATAACTAGTAGGGATATAAAAAGATGAAAAAATTTAAAGATATGTGGGAAGATGCAGCTGCAAACTCTGTAGGTGCTGGTGGTGTATCTTTACCATCTGATATGATGACTAAAGATAAACATAAAAAACATAAAGAAAGAATAAAATACGATGCTAGAACTAAAGAAGGTAAAGCATTTGTAAGTAGAATTATACAACGTAGAGAAGCCAAAAAGTTAAAAGAACAAGAAAAGGCCAATAAAGCAAATTTGGATAGTATCAAGACAAAAGGCTAAAATAAAGGTAATATATCATGACAAAAATATTGATGGGAATTATAGCGGCAATGGGACTATCCGCTATGTTATATTATAATCTATCCGTAGTTCCAATGAAAGTAAAATTGGAAGAGCAAGTAAAAATCATTGCCGCACAAGACTTACGTGATCAAGAACAAAAGGCTACAATCGAAGCCATTCAAAATAATCTTCAAAAAACCTCACAAGAATTGACAGGATTACAAGTTAGAAATCAAGCCTATGAAACAGAAATGAATGAGTATATGGATATATTCAGACGTCATAATCTGTCTAAATTGGCTAGTGCCAAACCTGGTATGATTCAAACAAGAGCAAACACTAGAACAAAGGAGGCATTCGATGCGATTGAAGCAGATAGTCAGCGTATTAGCACTCTTAACGATTAGTGGTTGTTCATTACTTCAACAAGCCCCAAAGGAAGTTGAAATAATTACAAAACCTGTTAAGATAGATATTGTTCAGCCAGTAATGCCTAGAGCAATAGATTTAAAAGAACCCAAATGGTATGTAGTTTCAGATACCAAGATAATTGAAAATTGTCTTAAAGACCCTGAAACTAAAAAGCCTAATTGTAAATTAGGTAGAGAAGATTTATATCCAGAAGGGTACTCGTATCTCGATAAGTTTATTGATGATATAAAGAAAAATCATGGTGGAGATATTGTTTTTGTTGCCATGACGGTTGATGATTATGAGCTTATGTCTTATAATACTCAAGAAATTAAAAGATATATTAATCAGCTCGGTGAGGTGATAGTTTACTATAGGAATGTGACAATAAATGATGACGATGCTGGAGCAGTTGAAATTAAAGTGGAGAAAGATAATGGCGACAACTAGAATGAAAGAAGAAATGGGCAAATGGGATAGAGCTGTAATAGCGGCTAAATTATCTGCAATTGCATATATGAATGAAAAACCTGCAATCACTGCAGCTAAGAAATTAGGATTTTCATGGGTTAATTTAATAAGTAGAGATGGTGCGGAAGTACTAGTGGCAAAAGATAGAAATGATTTATGGTTTGCATTTAGAGGAACAGAACCTTCTAAACTCAACGATGTTATGGCTGACCTTAAAATCTTTAAGAATACTGCCAAAGCTGGTGGTAAAGTACATGGTGGATTCCAAGAAGAAGTAAATGATTTATGGATGGATATCGTAAAAGAACTTGATCATAATGATCAATTAAAAGTAAGAAAAGATGTTTATATGACAGGACATAGTTTAGGTGCAGCAATGGCAACCATAGCTTCTACTAGATATCAACCACATGAACTTTTTACTTTCGGCTCTCCAAGAGTTGGTGGACCTAGGTTCGTAAAAAATGTTAAATGCCCTCATTATAGATTTATGAATAATAATGACATAGTATGTAGAATCCCACCTGCGTGGTTAGGGTTTAGACATCACGGTGAAATGATTTATTTTGATAGATTTGGTAATAAGGCACTTAAACCTACATGGGCTGATACATTTTATGGTATATGGAATTCATGGAAAAGATTTAAATTCTTTGACGGAGTTGTAGACCATGGAATGCCTAACTATGTAAAGGCAATTACTAATTTGAAAAAGGTAGACAAATGAGTTGGTTAGTAACATTAGCACTCAAGTCTATTTTATCCAGTATCATTGGTAGTTCTTTCTATCAATGGTTTCAGGGTACTACTGCTGGAATTTGGTTTCAAAAGCAAGTAGACAGATTCATGGAATACTTTGCCGAGAAGTATGAACTTGAAGTTATGAAGAAGGATGCAAAGTTTAGAAAACAGTATCCTCTTGCAGCTCAAAGGATAGATGAAATCGAAAAGAATTCACACCCTTGTAAAGAACTCCATGAGTTTGATGCATATCCCGACTTGATCGCAAGAATCGAGAAACTTGAGAAACAAAAAGTAAAGAAAAAGTAAATTAACTGTTTACTTTTCTTGCGATTTGTGTTATAATATATACTATTAAATAAACAAAAACTAATTATGATGGAAAACAATAATATGGCCATAAGGGTTACTAAGCGTAACGGGGATATTCAAGACTTTGACTTAGATAAAGTACATAACGTTTTAGAATGGGCCGTTGCCGATATCACAGGGGTTTCAATGTCTGAGATTGAGTTGAAAGCTAATATTCAACTCTTTGATAAGATACCAGCATATGATATACATGAATTACTTATTAAGAGTGCTGCCGAACTTATATCAGAACACACACCAAACTACCAATTTGTTGCGGCAAGGTTAGTCTCGTATAAACTTCGTAAAGAAGTATATGGTGATTATAAACCACACTCCTTAGTTGATGTTATTATTAATAATATCGATAGAGAAGTTTATGACCCAGCGATAATGCATAAATATACTCGTGAAGAACTAGAGGAACTAGATAATTATATTAAACATGATCGAGATGATACATTCACTTATGTAGGTATGGAACAGTTTAGAGGTAAGTACCTAGTACAAGACCGAAGAACCAAAGAACATTATGAAACACCTCAGATACTTTATATGATGGTATCGGCAACATTATTTGCTGATTACGCAAAAGATATAAGAATTAAATATGTAAAGGATTACTACGATGCAATTTCTCAGTTTTATATTTCATTACCTACGCCGATCATGGCAGGAGTTAGAACGCCAACTCGACAGTTCTCTTCCTGTGTTCTTATTGAGTCTGGCGATAGTCTTGATTCCATTAATGCTACTTCTACTTCTATTGTTAAGTATATAAGTAAAAAAGCAGGAATAGGAATTGGAGCTGGTTCCATCAGGGCCGCTGGAGCAAGAGTAGGTGACGGTTCAGTTGTTCATACAGGTTTAATACCATTCCTCAAATATTTTCAAAGTGCTGTAAAGAGCTGTTCCCAGGGAGGTGTACGTGGAGGAGCCGCGACTGTGTATCTACCAGTCTGGCACTATGAGTTTGAGGACTTGGTAGTATTAAAGAATAATAAAGGTACTGAAGAAACTCGAGTTCGTCATATGGACTATGCGTTTCAGTTAAATAAACTGATGTACGAAAGATTATTAACTGGTGGTAATATTACTTTCTTTGATCCTAATGATGTTCCTGGATTATACGAATCCTTCTTTGATGATCAAGATAAGTTTCAAGAACTCTATGAGAAATATGAAAGAGCATATTCTATTCGTAAGAAAACAATGCCGGCATTAGAAGTATTCCAGAAACTACTTACAGAAAGAAAAGATACTGGAAGAATATACATAATGAATGTTGACCATGCAAATGATCATGGCTCATTTGATCCTAAAGTTGCACCTATTAGAATGAGTAACTTATGTTGTGAGATTGATTTACCAACAACGCCACTAGAATCATACGATGACCATACAGGAGAAATATCCTTATGTACTCTATCAGCAATTAATTGGGGTCTTATAAACAACACCTCTGAATTTGAAAAGTATTGTGATTTGTCTGTTCGTGCTCTTGATGAACTTCTTGATTACCAGGACTATCCAGTTGCCGCCGCTGAAAATGGAACTAAAAACAGAAGGCCTTTAGGTATTGGAATTATAAATCTTGCATATTTCTTAGCCAAAAGAGGTCTTAAATATGATGAAAGTGCATTCGAAATAGTAGATGAATATGCAGAGGCATGGAGTTATTATCTTATTAAAGCCTCAGCTAATCTGGCTGAAGAAAAAGGCAAAATACCTAAAAATAATGAAACAAAATACGCCAGTGGAGCAACTCCAAATACTACATATAAGAGTGCAATAGATAATTTAATAGAGCATACTGAACGACTTCCTTGGGACGAGTTGAGAACTCAACTTAAAGCCACAGGAATTAGAAACAGTACTCTGATGGCATTAATGCCTGCGGAAACAAGTGCACAAATTTCTAATAGTACAAATGGTATTGAACCTCCAAGAGCTTTAGTATCATATAAACAAAGTAAGGACGGAGTGTTACCACAAGTCGTCCCAGGTTACCATCATCTTAAAAATAAGTATGACTTATTATGGGATCAAGAATCACCTGAGGGCTATCTAAAAATATGTGGTATATTACAAAAATACATTGATCAAGGAATCAGTGTAAATACGTCCTACAACCCTGAGCATTATGAAGACAATAAAATACCTATGTCTGTCATGATACAGGATTTAATTACAGCTTATAAATACGGTCTTAAACAATTGTATTATTTTAATACTTACGACGGTGCGGGTGAAATGAAAGAAGATGAACACCACCCATATTATACTGGGACTGAACAAATTGTTGATGACGAAGATTGTGATAGCTGTACTATATAAATAAGTAACCAAGGAAATAATAATGGCAATATTGAAAAAGAATAAAAAATCACATTTAGATAAAAACATGTTTCTTGATGAAGGGGTAGATATTCAAAGATTCGACATTTTAAAATACCCACAGTTAGATAAAATTACAGATAAACAATTAGGTTTCTTCTGGCGTCCAGAAGAGGTAGATATATCAAAAGATAAAAAAGACTTTGAGAACTTAACAGACCATGAACAACATATATTCACATCTAATCTTAAAAGGCAAATTTTACTGGATTCTGTTCAGGGCAGAGCTCCTAATATGGCGTTCTTACCTATCGCCTCATTACCAGAAGTTGAAACTTGGATTGAGACATGGTCCTTTTTTGAAACAATACACAGTAGAAGTTATACTCATATTATTAGGAATATCTATGCTGATCCTTCTATAGTATTTGATCATATGTTAGATATCAAACCAATAATGGATTGTGGTGGTGATATTGCTGAATATTATGATGACTTAATTAAGGATAACAATTCTACTACAAATAGAATGGACCATAAAAGGTCTTTATATATGTGTATGTTGTCTGCAAATGCATTAGAAGGTGTTAGATTCTATGTATCATTTGCATGTAGTTGGGCATTTGCTGAACTTAAAAAGATGGAAGGTAATGCAAAGATTATTAAATTTATCGCAAGAGATGAAAATGTTCATCTTGCGGCCACTACTACTATACTTAAAAAAATGGTGGCAGAAGATAAAGAAATGGAAAGAATAGCAAAGAAAATGGAACCCGAAGCGGTAAAACTATTTACTGATGTTATCGAACAAGAGAAGGCATGGGCAGAATATCTATTTAAAGATGGTTCTATGATTGGTCTTAATAGTAATATTTTAAAAGAATATATAGAATGGATAGGCTGTAAAAGAATGAGAGCAATAGGATTACCATGTCCTTATACAGTACCTAAAATTAATCCTTTACCATGGACCGAAAAATGGATTGGTGGTGGTAATGTTCAAGTTGCCCCACAAGAAACAGAAATCAGTTCTTATGTTGTTGGTGGAGTTAAACAAGATGTTGATGATAATACATTAAAGGGTTTAAGTTTATGAGATACGAACAACAACTAGAACTTCAACTAAATAGAACAAGAGAGGCAACACCAAACGAAGTTAAAGAATGGCAGAATGGTGGAGACTTTTTTATGACAGGAAAATTTGACGCAATGAAAATATTTGTAGTAGTTCCTGCTTTAATACAATTTGTAGTAATCGGAGGAATGATGTTTTCCTTCTTAGTAATAGGATTAAGTGTAGAATGAAAGGTTATATATTATTAATATGTTTATTAATGTTTGGTTTAATAAATTGGACACATGCAAACTTAGAGTACAAAGGGTACCCAAGGAATACATCATGTACAGGTGAATGTTATGAACAATATGTTAAAGAGAATGGTACAGTACTTGAAATCATTCAGGCACAAAAGGCAGAAGCTGAGTCAGACCCATTTAGTTCCATTAGAGGACTTTGGGCTGGATGCGCAGCATGCCATGGACAAGAAGGACAAGGAATGGCGGTCTTTCCTAAACTTGCCGGACAAAACGCTGAATATATTACTCAAAGACTATATGCCTATAAGAACAGAGAGACAGTAGGAAACATGAGCTCCACGATGTGGGCTCAAGCTGGTATGTTAACCGACCAGGATATAAAGACAATTAGTGAATTTATTGAGGAGACAATGGAATGATAGAAATATATGGAAAAGAACAATGTCCTTTTTGCGACATGGCAAAGGTATTATGTACTAGAAAAGGATTGGAATACAAATACTTTCAATTAGGAGAAGATTTCAGCAGAGAAGAAATGATAAAAAAGTTTCCAACTGCAAGAACTTTTCCTCAAATTATTATGGAAGGTGAAAACATTGGTGGTTATGACCAACTAAACGAGAAACTAGGATAGGATTATCCATGAACGAACCAACTCATTGGTATACACATAATTGCGAATTTTGTTTTACTCAAACAAAGATACTCTTTGACGATGAAAAACCAGAAACTGTATTTTGTCCAGTTTGTGGAACTGCAGTAGAGAATATTGACGAATTGGATTTTGATGAGTAATTGGTTGTACGAGGGTAGAGTATTTGAACCACCCAAAGATTTTAGTTCTGATGATCACTATGGTTTTGTATATGTAATTACAAATAGGGCAAATGGTAAAAAGTATGTCGGAAAGAAATTCTTTTGGAGTAAAAAAACATTACCTATAACCAAAACTAGAAAACGTAGAAAAAGATTACTTGTAGAATCAGATTGGAAGGATTACTTTGGATCCAATGTTCACTTAAAAGAAGAAGTAACCAACATGGGACCTGATATGTTTCATAGAGAAATTATCCATTTATGTAAAACAAAGGGAGAATGTGCTTATATGGAAACAAAGGAACAATTTGATAGAGGAGTACTTCTTACAGATGATTATTATAATGGAATTATTAACTGTCGTATTGGCGGTAATGCTGTAAAAAACTTAAAATAACACTTTACTTTTCACACAAGATGTGATATAATAGTACTTATTATGGGCAAATTAATACACTTTCCTTCGGGACAAGAACTAAAAAACGAAGAAGAACACTTTAAAAGTATAGTGGATTCTTTAATTGGAGATTCGGTTGATACTGCTCAACATCTACTGGATGTTATGGACGAAGAACTTGCTGATATGGATATATCATGGTTAGAAGGCTTTAACATTAGAGATGAACAGTATCCAGAAAGTAGAGACGCCTTTGTTATTGTGAATATGATATATGCAATGCTTTTAAGGTATAGTGATATACCTCATGAATTGCATAAAGATATGGATTTATTATATGTAAATATAAAAAGATTCGCACAAAAGAAGTCGGAACAAAGTAAAGAAGAAAATGAAATTATATTTGAGCCAGATTTTAATTTAGACGGAGATGATGATGATATTACTTGATTATAGTCAAATTGCACTTGCCAATATTATAGTACAAAGACTAAATGATGAAGAAATGATACGGCATATGATACTAAACAGTATTCGTATGTATAATAAAAGGTATCGCGATGAATATGGCCAGATGGTTATATGTGCCGATGGAATGAATACTTGGAGAAAAGAATACTTCCCAGAATATAAAGCCCATAGAAAAAAGAACAGAGAAGAATCGGACCAAGATTGGAACGAAATCTTTAGAATACTACACCTAGTTAGGGACGAAATACAAGAAAATCTCCCATATAAAGTTATTCATATGGAAGGTATGGAGGCCGATGATGTAATCGCCTCACTTGTATTAAGGTCACAAGAATTTGGATGCCACGAACCCATGATGATTGTATCTAGTGATAAAGACTTTATACAACTACAAAGATACTCGAATGTAAAACAATTTTCACCTCAACAAAAGAAATTAGTTACGGACGATAATCCTATTACATATCTTTGGAATCATGTATTCCGAGGAGATAGTGGTGACGGAGTTCCAAATGTATTATCAAGAGATGATACCTTTGTATCTGAAGGTAAACAAACACCTTTAAGACAAAATAGAATTGATGATTGGATATATAACTCTGATAGACTACGAGATGTTATGCCTGAGGAGATATATAGAAATTATCAAAGAAACAAAAAACTTATAGACTTAACGGAGATTCCAGAGGATATCCAAAAAAGTATTATAAATAAATATGATTCACAAAAACCGGCAATGAAAATGAAGGTTTTGAATTATTTAATTAAAAAAAGATGTAAATTATTGATTGAAGTATTGGAGGAATTTTACAACAATGAAACTATTAGTACCTGAAATATTTGAGAAGGCATCAGCCTTACCAACACAAAAAGAACGTCGTGAACTTTTAAGAAAACACGACTGCCCCGAATTAAGAGATATCATTAGGATTAACTATGATCCGAATATCGAATCTCTCTTACCTAAAGGTAAACCACCTTATACCGCAGATGACGCACCTGAAGGTAAATCACCTACACACTTAGGTAAAAAATTTAGAAGATTTAAATACTTCTTTAATGGACCAACTGGTCTAAAAACCGAACCTCTTAAAAGAGAATCCATGTTTATTGAAGTGCTAGAAAGCATTCATCATACAGAAGCAGAATTATTAATTGCTGCCAAGGATAAGAAAATGAAATATCCTGGTATCACTGAAAAACTTTGCAAAGACGCTTTTCCTGGATTGATTGCAGAGTAATCTTTGTTATGACTATATCAATTTTACTAACTCAAATTAAGGAGCTGCTTATGGGTAATGGAATTGAAAGTCTGAAAAAAGACAAGAACGATACATTAAGATATCGTACTAGATTATTAAAAAAAGGTAAAACAAATCTTGCATCTAAAATGAGGCGAAAGGCCGACAAGATACAAGATATGATTAATTATTTAAAAACAGCTAGTTAAGGGTGGCAATATTGTGAACCCCTTAATAATTTTTATCCCATTAGGGGGTTTACTTTTTTTTAAATATATGTTATAATACATACTATGAATATTTTTATACTAAATGACGACCCAATAAAGGCAGCACAAGACCAGTGTGATAAACACGTGGTTAAAATGATTGTCGAATCCGCGCAAATGTTATCTACAGTCCACAGAATGCTAGATGGGTCTATCGAACAAAGACCATCCAAGTCTGGTAAACGAATACTAAAATATTACAAGTTACCCGATGAAAGGGAGAATATACTATACAAGGCTGTACATCACAATCACCCTTGTACTGTATGGACTAGAGAATCATCTTCCAATTACCTATGGCACTATAAACACTTTATTGCCTTATGTAGAGAATATACATACAGATATGGTAAAATACATTCAACAGAAACTAAACTTGGAATAGAATTGGGTATGTTACCTAAAAATATACCTTTGGCAGATTTTACGCCATTCAAACTTGCCATGGGTTCTAACCCAGAATGTATGTTTGAAGACGCAGTCAAATCATATCGAGCATTCTATCACACAAAACAGGAAAGATTTAAAATGGATTGGACAAAAAGAAAAGTACCAGAGTGGTTTAATTATGCCTCTGTATGATTTTCAAAATAAAGAAACAGGAGAAGTTGTTGAACACAACATATCTATATCTGAATATGATAACTTCATAAAAGACAATCCTGATTTAAAAAGGGTTATACTTAAGGCTCCTGGTTTAACCAGTAGTGGTGGACAAGGTGCATTACAAAGAGCCGGTGATGGGTGGAAAGAAGTTCAAGATAAAGTAAAGGCTGGACTTCCTCCTAGTTTAAGAGACAATATAAAGACAAAATGATGTTTACACATGAACCAATAGATTTAGGTTATGACCTAAAAGCAGAAACTAAGAAAACTGGTAGAACTTATACTACTCCAGAAGGTAAGGATTATCCTTCGATTACTACAGTACTATCCATATTAAGTAGGGATTCAATACAAAAATGGAGAGCAAGAGTAGGTGAAGAAGAAGCAAATAAAATATCAAGGATTGCATCTACGCGTGGTACTGCCGTACATGAATTACTTGAAAGATATGTTGATAATAAACAAGATTTTTTAAAGGGAGAACTCCCTCACATAGTACAATCATTTAAAGATGTACAACCAATATTAGACAATAATTTAAATAAAGTTTACGCACAAGAGGCTCCTTTATATTCAGACCATTTAGGTTTGGCTGGCAGAGTGGATTGTGTTGGCGTATGGGCTGGTAAAGATTCCATTGTGGATTATAAAACATCTCGTAAGCCAAAAAAGAAGGAATGGGTAAGTAACTACTTCATGCAATGTGCTGCATATGCAATCATGTGGGAAGAAAGAACTGGAATACCTATTACACAATTGGTAGTATTAATTGCTGTAGATAATCACGAACCTCAGGTTTTTGTAGAACATCGTGATAATTGGACTCAACAATTACTAGATACTATACAAAAATATAATGATGAAAAACGCCGTGAAAGGGTGTTTGGTAAATAGGAGAAACTATGTTAACAGTAGGAGATTTATTCCCGGCCTTCTCACTCCAGGGAATTAATGAAAAGAACGAATTTGTGAGAGTAGATGTAGAAGAAAATTATCAACCATTAAAGCATGATTGGTCAGTAATTTACTTTTACCCTAAAGATTTTACCTTTATCTGTCCAACAGAAATTGCTGGAATGGATATGTTGGTAGATGAAGCAAATGTTATAGGTGTCAGCGGTGACAACGAGTTCTGTAAATTAGCTTGGAAGAAAGATAATGAACTGATTGGTAATATCAGACATACACTTGCAGCTGATTGTGGACTTGGTTTATCACACGAACTTGGAATAGTAAATGAAGATGATGGAGTTTGTTATAGAGCAACATTTATCTTTGATAAAAATAGAACTATTCAACATGCATCTATTAACGCATTAGATACAGGAAGAAATGCACATGAAGTATTAAGAACATTACAGGCCTTAAAGGCTGGTGGTCTTACAGGTTGTGAATGGAATCCAGGAGAGGACTTTGTAGTATGAAAAGTTTAAGAGATAGAATGATTAAAACATCAACTCAATATCTTCAAGGACAAGCCGAAAAGCATAGAATGAATATCGAGTTGATTTTAAGTAATCCAGTTGCAGTTGCAGAACATTCAGATATGATGGAATCACTTGAAAAAGAACTTGGTTTGATGGCTGATTATGTTGATAAACTTGAGATGTTAGATAAGTATTTTAAGTAAAATAACTAGATTTTATATATAAAAAATATATACTTTTTTTCTAAAAACACTTTACAAGCACATTAAATTGTGTTATAATAGTTGTATAAATTAAGAAAAAGGAGTAAATTTATGAGTAAAAATGCAATAAAAGGAAGACTAGTTGTTAACGAAAACGTACTAGTGGAAGTGCCATTATATAAACAAGAGATGGTGGATTTAGCGGTTTCTAATGACATAAATGCTTGGGATCAACTTTGTGAGTTGATTATCAGCCAAGGATTCATGGATTTAAGAGGTAATGTTCACATCGATAAGTTAGTTATTGATGGAAAGGAAAGAGTGTTCCATTGATGAAAGAAAATATAATATTGGTAGATTGTGATGGAGTCCTATGTGATTGGGAATACTCATTCACACATTTCTTATTACATAAAGGTTACAAGACAAAAGACACTTCAGAGTATAATGTCGGTAAAAGATTCGGTATTACAAAAGAAGAAGGAAGAAAGTTAGTTGAAGAGTTTAATGATTCTGCAGCTATTGCATTCTTACCTCCCCTCAGAGATGCAGTATATTACATGAAAAGATTAAATATGTTACATGGATATAAGTTCCATTGTATTACATCTTTATCTACAAACAGATATGCTCAAAAGTTAAGAATACAAAACTTAGAATTACTGTTCGGAAAAGAGCTTTGGGACGACTTTATTTTTCTACCTTGCGGTGCTGATAAAGATGAAGAACTTAAAAAGTACGAAGGAACTGGTTGTTTCTGGATAGAAGATAAACCTGTAAATGCCCAAACAGGTGCAAACTTTGGACTAAATCCTATATTGGTTGCACATAGCCACAATGTACATACAGTAGATGAACAAGTTAAATTTCCGAGATTCTGGAAATGGAAACACATTTATAAGTATATTGTAGGTGAAGATGTCTAAAAAATATATCCATGTTAATCAACATAAAATTAGAAGTAATTTAAAGCATGGAACAAATGAACCTGTCATTACAATCAAGGAAGGTAGAAGTAATACCTACTGCCACGAAGTAGAAGTAAAAGGTCCTAGTAAGGTCATTTATGGAGAAGGCGGTGAAAAAATACTAGCGTGTGGAGCAAGAGTTGTTATAGAAACAGAAAGTGACATAGAAATCGTAAGATGAAAAACACAGCAATTATCCTAGGGAATGGGGATTCTCGTAAAGATATCAATTATAGAAAATTATGGCCAGATGCAGTAGTATACGGCTGTAATGGAGCATATAGAGAAGATGTTGACCGATTGGTATGTGTCGATGTTTATATGCAACATCTAATTTACGAGTCCGGGTATTGTTTAGATAATGAATGTTATTTTAATCAGTGGGATCCATTACCTAAAGAAGTAGTAAACACTATAGCACAAAGTATGGGATTGCCTATTGTTACAAATGATGATACTAATAAGGCGTGTGTAAGGGGAACAGATAACTTTGTCTATGTTACATGGGTACAAGATAAGGATTTTGTAAATAATATTACAGATATAGAAATATCATCTGGATCAAGGGCACTGCTCATAGCGTGTGAGACAGGTGAATACGATAAAATTATACTACTAGGCTTTGATGGTATGTCTGGAAGTAATATATATATTAATACTAGTGGATATGAGAACTCACAACCTAGGAGCCATTGGGAACAAGAACGACAGAATATTATGGATAGGTTTCCTAATATTAAATTTAAATACGAGAATAATAAAAATGCCAGTTAAACTAAAACCAAGTCAAGTAATTGTTGACAGAAAAACGAAAGCAAAAACTATAACACATTTCTTTGCAAAGTCTACACCTAAAAAAGAACTGTTTGATATGTTAAATAATGATAATACTAAACCAAAAGTAAAGCAAAAAGTTAGAAACGAATTAACTCGAAGAGGCGTAAAAGTAGTATATGCGTAAACTATGGACAATTTGGAAATATGCAATCGGTAGTTTTTCAGACGAACAAACTGAAGAATATGATAACGTTGTTGCAATTGCCAGAACTTTTATTGTAGGATTAAATGTTATATGTGCATTTTTTATTATAGCAAATATTATTAAGGGTTGGTAATGGCAACCAAAAATGATATAACAGGCGATTCTATACAAAGTAAAGGCCCAAGTAAAGCATATTCCGATAATTGGGATAAAATATTTGGTAAAAAGAAAAAGAAAAAAGACGCTAAAGAGAATAAAAAGATTATAAATACTTCAAGAGGGGAATAAATATGTCAAATAATTTATTAGATTTTGATTTCGGTTTTACAGCTGTAGATGAAAACGAACTAGAGGCAGTACAAAAAGTTACTACTGAAGCCTCCAGTGCATCCGCATCTTTACAAGAGGCTGAAGATAAACTGAATAAGTTATATAATTCTATACTTCCTCTACTAACAAATTTAAAAAAGAATCCAGAAAAAGAATATATACTTTGGCCAAATAGGGTAGAAAAGATAGAACAATTTGAGGATTTAATTACGGAGATTGTTAAATGACAATAGTTTCTAGTGGAGCTTTAGCATTACAAGATTTAGGTACAAATACATCTTCAA
>Ga0181377_1000357_pt1 | contig 17367 bp, 25 predicted proteins | sample LowvirmetaG_9_FD_130160 | JGI IMG/M metagenome (GOLD analysis project Ga0181377, IMG submission 130160) | Marine viral communities from the Subarctic Pacific Ocean - Lowphox_13 viral metaG | ecosystem: Environmental > Aquatic > Marine > Oceanic | place: Subarctic Pacific Ocean | collected...
ATTCCATCTCTAAAAACACCATAACCTTTTCCGATTCTACCAACAAAACCATCATCACTAGCAAAGAAAATAGGATTATGAACATTTACAATAAGATTTTTATTTGGGTCTTTATCTCCAAATGAAAGAGGCTCAGGTATAGATTTTTCAAGAATTGCAAATTGATTGTCTATAATTATGTTTCCTTTATTCTCTCCGTAAAATTTTCTTATGTTATCTGATAACTCTCCTTGAAGTTTATTAAGTTTTTTATAGACATCTCCGGATGCATATTCATAACTGTATGAATACTTTCTATTTGTTACTTGACCTGAACCAATAGCAATATCAAATTCTTCAATACAAATATGTCCTTCTTGTAATAGTATTGGGAAAAGTTTTTTTGAAAAAACAAAATAATCAATACCTAAAATTCTTTGACATAATTTTCTAAAATAACTAGAATTATCTCTTGAACTTCCTCCTTTTGTAACAAAATAAGCCAATACTTCTTTGATTGTCATATTTTGATTATTCTTCCAAAATGTTTCTCTTACATCATATATGTAAAAGTTATCAGGATTGCTCCATTGAAAATTTCCATCTTTGTTTTTATAATACTTGCCCTCAGATGCATCAAGTGACCACTTTGGGTTCTTTTTGTTTTGCCAAACTAAATTAAATTTTCCTGACTTATCCTTAATTTGAACTTGTTCAGCATAAGTATAAATGTATGATGTTATACTCTTTAATAGTAGCTTGTAAAAAAGTTCACCATCTTGAATATCAATAAGTTTAGATTGTCTTTGAATTGATTCTTGTAATCCCTCTGATTCTTCAATAACATTCTCAGCCAATAAAACAGGTCTTACATCTTGTTCTTCAAATAATAATGTCTTTTGCTGAATTGATAATGATGGCTTGAAAAGTTCAGCATAAATTATGTGTTCAGAGTTAGATAGAAAATCAGCAGAAATTCCTTTACAATATCCATATTGCTCTGCGTTCTTATTTACAAAATAAGCCTCGTTTTTATTTTCATTAAAATAAATATCTATTACATCTTCTTTGTTATCTCCATAAGTAGCACAAGACAAAGCAAAAAATAAATCGTTTGACCTAACATTAATAAATGATTCATTTTGTTTGTCAAAATATAATTTAGATGATATTGCATATTGACCTCTTTCTTTTTTAAAGATATTATTAGAGGCATCGTAAAAGTTTCTACTAATACAACTAAAAGGCATTACATTTTGCAAAATTTCTTTTCCTCTTATTCCTGTAACCTTTGTGTATTTTTCATTAACCGGAAGAGATTCAACTAAATCTGATTGCTTTTGTATTTTTTCTAAATCTTTTTCGGTGCAACTAGCTTTATCTGAAATTTGCTTTAAACTTATTTCAGTAGCTTCTTTATTAATTTTGTCTTTAGTAAAGAAATTCGTAAAATAGGATTGGTCTGTAATTGATTCTAAAGAAAGTGGAGAGCAATTGTAATCTATTTCTTCATTTATTTGTAAGAATTTATTAATATAGGTTTTTGCATTTTTTATGTAGCCTCTTGCTCTTGTTAACCTATAATCTAACTTTATACTATCATTGTCATTATTGACAACCATCTGAAAATATTTTCCTGTATTTGCTGCTTTAGAATTTGTCAAATTAAGGTTTACAGGAGATAATGCATTAGCTAATTCATTAAGTTCTGTAATTCCAAGTGTTTCACCTGTATAATCTATATAATGTTTGTAAGTCCCTGTGTTTATGGAGTTTATAATTCCGTATGGTAACGATTCAAAATTTAGATTCGTGTATATTTTATCATAAGTCGATGGTCTTTCTCCTAAAGTTTGAAATGTAGTATTTAGTACACTATAATTAATCAAGTTGGCAAGAGCATCAACCAAAAATTCATATTGTGCATTGGTATATAACTTATCAATTAATTTTCTTACATCAGGGTCTTTTTTACCCTCTTCTGTTAAAATTCTTTCTTTAAAATATTCCGACTTTTGCTTTCCTTTTAAGTTGGATTCTATTTTTAGGTCTTTCCAATATTGTGTGTTAATTCCAAAATCTGCTTTTACAAGCCCTTCTGTCGGGAATCTAGTAGTTGTATCTACAAAGGGGCTACAATTACCATATAAAAATCTAGGGTTTCTTGAAACATACTTAGCTATGACATACATATCTTCGTTTTTCAACAAAGTATTATAATCAACCTCTTTATTTAGATTCTCTACTATTTCGCTTATGTAATTTAATATTCTTGCCATATTTAATCGTTCAATGTAACTTCAATAGAAGAAATAGCATCCTCTACTCTATAAACACCCATTGGGCTATATATGTTAGTTATAATTGTTTCTATTAATTCTACCTTACTATTGTCATTATCTATCTGCATACATATATTAGGAAATCTATTAGCATCTAATCGGCTTAATTTCTCTACTATTTCTGAAACAATAGCTTTCTTTTGCTGAATGTTTTTTATGCTATATAATTTAGGTAAATTCATTATTTTATGTATTCAAGGTTTAATTCTCCTTTATCATTTAATACCCAATACTTGTTTTCAGGTCCTTTACACAAAGGCAAGGTTTTAGTAAACTTCTTGAAATTTAAGGGCTCTGTTTTAATAGCATCTAAATCTCTATCTGTTTTACCAATTAATTGTCTTTCTTGATAGCCTAAAATTTCTAATTCTGAAGCATCACTTGCTTCTAAAAAATCTATTGAAGTATTTTCAGTTGTATCTATTTTAAAATTTGGTGCTATGTAAGCCATATCTTTTTATTTTAATAACATTCGTTTTGTATTTCTTCCATCTTATCTATAGAAGAATATATCTTATCTATTTCCGCTTGACTATTAGCAAAATTCAAGTCATTGTATAATTTTTCAATCTGCAACTTTACAAATTTGCAATGTGCATTTCTAATGTTAACTTTAATTTCATCAGGAATACCTCTTTCATCAAAAGGGTGTGAATACCAAATGTTTCCTGAAGGGTCAAACTTATCTATTGTATCTCCTAATGGCAATTCAGGTGAATCTTCTCCATCAGTATTATCTTCTACCGGCTCTTCATTTGTATTATCTGAGTTCGGTACATATTGATTTATATTAGCACTATCAGGGTTTCCAACAGACCATTGAGCATCAGCATCAGCATCAGGATTGAAAACCTGACTATTAAAAGTTGAATTACTTGAATATCCGCTTGAAACTGATAAACCTCCTCCCGATTGATTAAACCATAAATCTTTTTTCATATTAATTATTTTTAAATACTATTGCCTCATAAGATAAATACTCTAAATCTTTATCTTTAAATTGTTTTACTATTTTCATTCCTGCTAATTTTTCCAATTTTTCAAATGGAATATCATTGCTTGGCGAATGAATAACTACCAAGAATCCGTTTTCATTTACAAAATGTGAACCTCTTTTTATGTAATATTCTAAGGGAGATAATTCTCCAACCTCTCTGTTATTATCTATAGATTTATAAAAGGTCATTTCATCATCAGGTTGTGTTATAACAATGTTATATTTTCTTGAAGAATTAGTATTGCATACTGCGAAATACTGTGAAATATCTCTTTCAAATGAATTAAATAATCCTTTTTCGTTTCTATCTTGACAAACAAATTCTGTTACTCTTTTACATACATAATCTAAATTATATGCACTTATGCTAGTGTTTTTAGGTGCTGCTTCTAGCATTTTACCTGCACCGCTATTAGTGTGTAATAGGCTCACAGGAGCCGGTAATTGCTTGTCCCCCTCTACTGAGTAATTTATTATTTGACCTCTAAACCACTCCCAAATGTCTTTTATAAGTTTATTAGATAATATAAAGTCATTACATTTACTATACCTTTTCAAAAAAGATAATTCTTCTTGAGATGCATAATAACCTTCAGGATATGATTTAACTATCCTTTCTATTCTATCATCTATATTATTTTCTTTTTTAATTTCCATTTATTTTTCTGATTTGACCATATCTATATAAACTTCTTTAATGTTTGCATCACTTCTTACCCAAGGTGCTCTTTCTTCAAGGATTTTTCTGCTTCCTTTTGCCGTTACCCATATTTGTTTAGTAGGTCCATACTTTTTATAATCTGCGAACTCACTTCCTGCTATGAACATATCACTAAAGAAAATTACGCACATTTCATAATCAGGATTTTCTTTTTGTTTTGTTCTTTCTATATCTCCTAATTTTCTAAATGCTCCATTAAATGATGTACCACCACCACCGTGATAAATAATTCTTTTATCTACATCTTTTAAAGGCTCCTCTGCATTTGGAACACCAAATTTCGGGTCTTTATCATAATCGTACATACTACAACTATCACATACCCACATTTGCCCTGAATACTTTTTAGCTAAATCAGGTATGAATTGAGATAAAAGTTCTAAAAACGATACTCCTGCTTCTGTATAGCTTCCCATACTTCCGGATTGGTCTAACAAAACAATAACCTCTTTGTCATCATCTATTACTTTTGACTTTGCCTTTCTAAATACTGCAATACCTTGAGAAATATATGTTTGGGCTCCTTCATAATCTATGTTTTTTCTTCCCATTTTAGGTAAGCCTATTAACTCTCCTATTCCTGCTTCTATTTTACTAAACCACTCAGGCTCTCCTCCTTCACTTTCAGGAACTGCCATACTACCTATTTCTCCACCTTTTCCTTCTCCTATTGCATCAGGAGGTAGTATATACTCTCCATCAGGAAATTTTATTTTGTTGCTTAAAATCTCAGCTTTTATTTCACTAACATTAAACTCTGCCTCTCTAATATCTTTTAAGTCTTGAGCAGTTAATTGTTCGTTTTCATTAAAAGCATTTTTTTCAATTGAACCACAAGAATCAGGCATATCTGCCGTAATGGGATTAAGTATCTTATTTTGGGCTTTTATATCATCTTTTAGCCTACCAACAAGACCTTCAAGATTTTCATTTAATCCTGAAATAATATCATTATATTTTTCTTCTTTTTGCTTGTAATTCATTACCATTTATTTTGGGGACAATGTTGTCCTCTTAATGCAGTTTTTGCTTTTAAAATACACCCACAAGTTAGTTGTCTACCACTTCTGTCGTATTCAGGTCTTAATAAAGTTCCACAAGTTAGTCCAACTCCAAAAGTCTGTTTTGAATAGGGACATCTTGCACAGATATTTAACCTGTCTTGTGCCGTTAATTCTCTAGGTGTGTTGTTCCACATACTATTATTGTTTTAATTCTTCTAACTCTTCTAATGCAACATCTATATACATCATCTCTTCCTTTGTCAACTTATCTTTATGCTTTTGCTTAATACTATTAAAATTATCTATTGACTTATTAATGTTTTTTGTTAAGTTGATGTCTTTTATTTTTTCCTCTAAATCTTCTTTTCTTTTTGTTTGTTCTTCTGTCCAATCAGGAATATCATTTACATCAAAATCTGACTCATCCTCTTTTTCTTTTTCTCCTTTGCCCTCTCCTTCCGCTTTGCCTTCTCCTTCTCCTTCTTCTTCTCCTTCTCCTTCTCCTTCGTTTTCTTCTGAACCTCCATCTTTGCTTTCATCTTCTTCCGTGTCTGATTGTGAACCTGAGCCTGAGCCATCTTCTTCATCCTCATCTTCATCCTCGCTTAACTCATCTGACCACACACCATCTCCTTGATTGTTTCCATCTACTCCTCCATTGAGTAAATCCTCAAGTATTTCTTCTTTTTCTTTGATTATTTCTTCCGGAGTTTTGTTTTCATCTCCACTATCTCCACCTTCTCCATCTCCGCTTTCTCCACCTTCTGAATCTCCACCTTCTGAATCTCCACTTTCTCCATCATCATCATCATCTCCTCCTGAATCTCCTCCTTGACCTTCATCTTCACCATCATCTCCATACTCTCCTTGTTGTCCTTCTTCTTCAGGGATAGCTGATATTATTTGTGATTTAGTAAATACACCAAGTAAATCTCCGCTTGTCGTAAGCTGCATTCTTGATTCTTTTACTGCATCCATTAACGAATTGAATTCTTCTTCACTTATACTTTCTACAACATAATTTCCCTCTTCATCTATATCTACTATTTTTCCGGGGTCGCCATTGTAAGGGGATTCGTTTGTGTCAATTATTACATAATCTCCTATTTCAAAATCTTTTGGCTCTTGTTTATCTTGTTCTTGGTCTTTATCGTTTTCTTGCTTTTGTCTTTTATTAGCTTTATTGAATTTATTAGCTATAATCCACCACTCAGGTATGTAAGGGTTATCCGCATCGTAAGGCAAATCAATCTTACCAAATTGTTCTTCAGGAACTAAAAGAGATTGGTCTTTATCCTTAAAATTCATACACTTATAAACCTCTAATAATCCGCTTCTACTTAGTTGGTCATTAATTCTGATGTCCATACAACAATTAGCATTACGAACATCGCTAAAAGGCATTGTAAGTAAGCAATCTCCTCGTAATATATGACCCATTTCGTGTCTAAAAGCTGCTTTCATAGCAGGTTCCCAATAGCACATATATTTAGTAAATGTTGGATAGCCTATATAAAATCTTTTTTTCTTTCTTGAATATGCTGAGTAAAAAGTAGTAGCTTTTGGGTCATAGTAAAGCAATATATCATTTGGTATCATTCCTGCTTCTCTAATCAAATCATCAAGAACACCTAATCTAAAATTATCAGAAATTCTTTTCAGGTTTTGTGTAATTCTAGCTGAACTGTTTTTTAATGCCTGAAATTTAAATTCACCAATATCATCTTTGGCACTTTGCATATAAAAGTCCCAAAACTTACTCCAATCAGTATAATATTTATGTTCTGACATTATAACTTTTCAATTAATTCTTTTAATCTTACTCCATTTCCTGACTCTTTCATTCTTTCATTCAAACTTCCTTCATAGAACCTAGTAAGTATTGATTTAACTCTAGGGTTTTTAAAGAAATTCATTACTTTTTCTGATTCCCCTCCTTTTTTACTTTCTTGTAAAAACTTGATATATTTTTCGTTGTCTGCTAAAGTTGAATCAAAAAATGATGCAAAAGCACCCATAAAGTAATATCTAATATAAAGGCTTAAAGAAAGTGAGTTTTCATAATTGTTTAGTCCGTATAATCCACTTTGCTCTTGACTTTTTCTTTGAGCAGGTTTCATTCCTCTTAATTTCGATTTAGTTTCGCCATACATCATTTTTTCTGTCTGTTCGGCATCTACTTTAAGAGTATGTGTTTCAATTTCTCCTTCTTTATTTAAGAACTTTTCAAAAAAGTTATTTACTTCTAAAATTTGCTTTGTAAATAAATCAGAGTCTATTTGTTTATCTCCTCTTAGATTTATCATTATTTGCTGATATATAAAAGGAATCATTTTATCTCCTACCCCTGCTAATTGGTCATAATCTCCTGCTTGATTTTCGTTAGATGCCTGAATGTATGATAATGCATTCAATGTCCAAGAAGTTAGCTTAGATGGATTGCCATTAGTTTCAGCATAGCTATTAGCTAACTCTAATTGTAGATAATTAAAATAATCCTTTTGATAATCTTTAAATGAAAGTGCTATTTCGTTTCTCAATCTCATTACAGGGCTTATATTTCCACCGCCTACTTTTGATGCTCCTGCTAATGATGCCCCAAAACTTTCCTCATCACTCTCTGTATATAATTCTTCAGCTAAACATAGCCATAATGCACCTAAACTTTCATAATAGTTTTTTAATCCGGGGTCACTTTTATAATTTGACTTTCCTCCAAGATAATTATCTCTCCAAATCATTCCCCAAGCAGTATCATTGAAAACCTTATCATCATTTGACAAAAGCCTTACTGCTCCTGACATATCTCCTCTTGCTTTTCCCAATATTTTTTGAAAATATGAACTAAAGTTTTGATAAAAATAGTTTCCACTTCTATCTCTTTGATTTAACATTTTTGGTAAAAAGCTATATTGCCATTGTAGGTTAACTTCATCAAGAAAAGCTACCTTCTTTAGTAGCAATGAAACATCCATATCATTAGGACCAAATTTATCCACACAGTCCATTACTTTGGTTGCATTTTTATCCGGTGGATATAATGCCATTGTGCTTCGCATAATTATTTGACAAAATCTTCTAAATAGTGCTTCCTCAATATCTTTAGTTGCATTTGCTATTCCAACTATTCTACAGTCCATTAAAGGCAATCCTTTAGATATTTGAGAACGAACTAAATCTGCCATATTACGATAATCTCCATAATCAACATCTAATGGAATTGGCATTCCTTTTTTGTTGTTTATTTCTTTCATTGTCCAACTCTTCAATGTTCTTTCACGAACAATATGTAACAATGGTGCATATTTTTCTTTTTCGTGTTCACTTACCTTATCTAACTCATCAAGTATTAACCAATAATTACCATACCCTAAAATGGTACACAAATACATACATAAGTCCCGTATGTCATCTCTTCCTGCTTCTAACGCATCTAAAGTGTACTCGTATGCAGTTTCTGCCTGTACTGCCGTTTCAGGGCTTCTTTTGAACACAAATTCTTTTGAATTCAATATTTCACGAGTAGTAGCATTAGATAAATTGTTTCTTGGATTATCTACTAACTGAACACTAATTTCTTGTTCGCCTTCAGGATAATCTAATTCCATCAATGCTAGTAATATTTGATGAAGTATTTTGTATGAATATGAAAATTTTGTTTGAGGCTTATCATAAACCTTTATGTAGTTGTCAAAAATTGTTTGACCATTTGCTACTTGTGTAGAAATTGTACTACTATTTGGAAACCAATAAGGTTTTAAGAATTTTAGAATATCTTCTCCTGTTCTTATTTTTTTACCCTCACTATCTCTTTCTGTATCGTAATCTTTACTAATTAATTTTGCTAATCCTTCTATGTTTTCAGGCTTTTCTGAACCAATGTAAAGCATAGATGAAGGAAGCCTCCATTTTTCTGTAATTTGTAATAAAGTATAAGATTTACCAATTGATGATTTTCCTACAATTAAAACAGGTATATCATATCTTACGAGTTGTAAAATAGTTTTTAGTGTTTCGGTTCCTATTTTATCTTTTTCAACTCTTAATTTTTGTATTTCATTATTATCCCGTGCCATAATTTATTTTCTTATTATTAATTTCTCACAACTATCATTCAATTCACTTATTTCAAGCATTGATGCCATACATTCTTCATCTAAGCACTCTATATTAATAATAGCCCCATCTTTTTTTGATGCATCAATTACCGCTTGAGTGTAATATTTGTATGTATGAGTGTTGGAAAAATCTTTATCTAACTCAAATTTATTTATGTTTAATAAATTAGAATTTTTATAATTGGGTTTTGTATTTAATTGACCTATTTTTTTGTTTTCACCGCCATCATTAACATAAAAGTCATATTGCCCACAAGATTTTGCATATCTATCGCAAACTTGAGGCTCATACATCATTCCGCCTTTTTGAAACATTGTTATTTTGGCTCCTTTGTCAAAACTTACTCCATTTCCATCAATTTCGTTTATTGCTGATGCAATTTCCCTTGGTGTTCCTTCAACTTTGAATTTTCGGTTATCAGCCATAGATTTTTTGTTGATTATGGCTTCTCCACCCTCAACTTCTATTTTTTGACCTGTAGACTTTACTGTCATTGGTATTCCCCCATCTGCGTGTGATGGTCCTTCTGTAAATCCTCCTTTTGCTCTCATATAAAGACAAAAATATGAAATTTATTCGTATATTTACCCCGGAATTAAAACAAGTTTTTTAGTGAATTTAGGAAAACTTGAAAAATAAAAAAATATATTTTTATGAAAAATGGAAAAGTTTTACCCTCACAATTTACTACAGATAAAGGAGAAATATCTCCAATAAGCATAGCATTCTTTGGATTAACCCTTGCAGTTATATTTTACCAACTTACCTTCTATAGAAAGTGGTTAAAGTCGATTGACCATAGCAAAGATTTGGAAGATAGAGTAGCTAAATTAGAGAAGCAAAAACAAGAAAATAATGTAACTATTGTTTCTTAATATTTTTCAACTTTTCAGACAAAAATAAGTAGCCAAAAGCCAAAATAATTACTGAAGAATATATACACAAAGCCACTAAATTATATAAAAAAAATATACCACAAAGAGGTATAAATATCCACGGATTCTTAATAACACTAGGCTTAACGCAAAATATTTGAGGAAATAAAATTTTCTTAATTGTTATTTTAGATAATAATATTTTTAGCTTTTTAATCAACATTATTGCTTGTTTTTATAGTTTCAATTTGTAAAAAACCATTTACCCACATTACTGTTGCCTTATCTCCGGCTTTATAATTATTGAAATCCCTAACTATTCTTTCAATACTTTTTTCTGACTTTGGGACCTGATTAAAGGATGTGTTATTCAACTTTCTCCTTAAACTTTCTTCGTTTTTTCTTATGTATGAGTAATGATGCATTTTTATATCCCTTCTATTAAAAATATGAAAATCTTTGCAATCAATTGTTCTAGTAGGGTCTAGTATTAGAGGTGTTAAGCCTACACCATAGTTTCTCTCATCACATTTAACTATAAAAGACATATATCCCAAGTTCATAGTCCTTTGCTTGGTTTCCTTCATAAAACTTTTCTGAGAAATAATCAGATTTCGATTCTTGTAGTAATTATCATAAGAAACATAGGTTGTGTCATAATCATTTTCAATTACTTGATTCTTAGCCCATTTAAATTCATCAGGGACAAAAATTTCATCACAATCCATAGTTATATGGTGTGAGCAATTTGCTACTTTAACACAAATATCTCTTCCAATATTCCTTTTTATTACTTCATTTAACTCGCCTTTGTGCTTTCCTTGTATTTCTTTTGGATTATAGAGGTATAAATAGTCTATTAAGCCTCTGCTCTTCAAATCATATAGAAAGGGCTCTAAATCATCCCTAAACTCTCCGAAATTGGATGTATTCTGATATACAACACATATAAAATCTACATTATCTCTGATTTTACTAATTGACTCCTCTAAAAGTTCTTCTCCATCAAAAACATTATAACTTACTCCTAACCTCATATTATTGCCTATTTGGATTATCTAAAATAGAATTTTTTACATTATGCTGAGTAACAACTTCTCCGGTATCTTCTATGTAATACTTATGTTTCTCTTCCATCCCATACTCATTTGTTATTTTCTTTATAGGGAATCCTTTTCGTTTTACTAATATTATCTTTTCTGCAATTATATCTGTATAATATCGAGTTGTGTTGTCTTTACCTAGCCTAGGATTACTTCTTATTCTGAACCATATTTTTACAAAGTCATCAGGTTTATATTCTTTTTTAACAACATCTGAAAAATGATAGTAAAAAAGTATTGATATAAAATATTGCTTTTTGTTTCTGCTCTTAACCAATACAATATTTGTTATATCCTTAGTTATATGATTTAAAGAATGTATTTTACCCGATACTATCATCTTATCTTCTCATAATTTCATCTAATTCCATATGTGGACATTCATAATGCTTATTTAATTTATCAATGAAAGAAGTTTCTTTTCCGCAAATTTCACATTGATTTTGAGGGATTAATTTTACATACAATGATAATATAGTTTCTATATCAGATTTGTTTATTACCATTCCATCATCGCTTTCTGTGATAAATTCTCTCATAGGTACCTCAAGAGAATCCATTACGAATTTATTAAAATAGGCTATTGGACATATTTTATCTTTTTTTATTTGTGCCTTATCATTGCTGATAGCCCAAAATATTCGCCATAATTCTTTTTTTTCATCTGCTAATTGCTCAAACCTCTCCCACTCAGGTATTCCTATCTCTTTATTTATTATTACTGTTAACCTCGATTCACTCATTATTCATTTTTTTAGTTATCTCTTCTTCCAAAGATAAATTATTTTCTAAAATAAATTCATAATAATGCAATAAACCTAAATTTTTACATATTCTAATCACTTTATCCTGTTTTCCTGAAGCATCATTTAATATATCTTCTATCTGATTAGCAAATTCAGTTTTTAAGTGCTTTTGTTTTTCTTTGAGTTTCTTTTCTCTTATATCTTCTACCGCCATTTTTCTAGCTTGTTCTAGGATAATTCCTTTGGTGTCTTTATCAATATCAATTACTCCTAGTTTTGATAGAAAATCATATGCTATATATCCAAAATGATTATATTTTGGCTCTTCTTTAAAATTATCAAACCCCTCTAATATGTTTTCAACAAGCATTTTTATTTTTTCTTCCTCATTTGGCTCTGCGGCTTTTCTTTCTAAGGCAGCAATTTCATTTCTGTAATCAATAATGTATTTGCCATTATATCGCTTGTAAGCATTTATAATTTTAGATATATATATAACACTAAAAGATTGATAATGGTCTGCCTCGATGTCTAATTTACCTGCCGTAGCCAAACTAAAAGCATTATCTATCTCCATTAAAGAGAAACGATAGAAATGTTCTGCTATATATTCTACAAGCATTCTAATTTCATCATCAGTTGGCAAAGGCTTAACTCCTGTTAACACCGCCCACTTAACAATTAATTTGTGAAGATTTTGAAATTGCTCATTTTTATCTTCAGCATCAAAGAATGTTGCTATTTTTCTGTCAAAATAAGCCTGTACTATTTTTTTATTTTCGGGTGTCCAATCCTGTATAATCTGTGGTTGAAGCCCCTTTGACTGCGTTACTAATTTGTTCATATCTCTGTTTTTGTTTTTTATTAATTGGTTGCTCTTTTAATTTCATTAAAATATTTGATAAACTTGAATTTATATCAGATAGCTTTACTCTGTTACGATTATAATCATCTAACTTATTCCAATTGTTAAGAATATATTCCCAACTTAAAAGCACATTTTCATCTAACTCTTCATCATTTAAATCTGAATTCTTCTTTTTACATTGCTTATTCAAAAATTGAATAATTGATTTCATTGCTTTTCCCTGCATACCATCCATCTTACTTCCAACACCGGTATGTAAGGTGCAAAAACCATCGTATTTATCTACCATTTTAGCATATAAAGTATTGGTCTTTGGTTTTGCTCTTTTAGAAACCACTTTGGGTTCACTTTTAGACCGTTTACGAACCACTTTGGGTTCACTAACAACATCTAACAAACTAATATGCAATGAGTTAGAAATCCATTTATAATCCATTTCTAAACCACTAACTGATACACCGTAGTCCACAATTCTTTTTAAAGTTGATTTAGGAACCTTGTATTTTGAAGATATTTCATACAAATATATAACCGCCCTGTTTTCATCATCAAGGCGAGAAAATATATAAGCCCATACTAACACATAGTTATTGGGTTTAGATATTAGTTTTTGTATAAATTTATTGTTCAATTATTGGTGTGTTTAGATGTGTTTTTTAGCCTCTTTATTTGCTTCTCTATGATAAGCTATACTTTTATCCTCCCATTTAGTATTTTCATCTTTCTCTTCAGGTGAAGATTCATCTGTAAAAACTTTCGGTAAAGGCTCGTTTTTATGCTTTTCAAGAATTTCATCTTGCCAAGAAGTATCAGTTCTTTTTTCAAGACTTTTTAGATACTCCGGCTTTAACAGTTGTAAATCTAAACTATCAGACTCAACTATAGATTGCGGCTTTACCTTCAAGACATTGCATATTTTGACCAATGTGATAATATGATAATTTAACTTTTTACCGTTAACTATCTCACTTAATGCATATTGACCGATAGGAGTTTCATAAATCTTTGCTATTTTATCATAAAGTTTCTTTTGTGATATATTTCTTTTCTTTAATAGCTTCTTTAATTTAGTTTCCATATTATTTACTTTTATTTTTATCTGATTTTATGTTTTCAAATGTGAATAATTTGTCATCCTCTCCTTTGTTGTGAGATTCTAACATTTTCTTTTGCTTCTCTTCAAATTCCTCTTTAGTAAGTTTTCTTTCTACTTTTTTATATTCTTTAGATTTCTCTTCTAAGACATTATGGTCTATTTTTTCAAGTGTTTCCAATACAAATGTCATATACTCAGTTTGTATAGCATATAGCTTACCCTCTTCGTTCCTGAAAGGAAATGTCTTGCTTTTGGCTTTTATAGCTTTATTGTAAACATTTATTAATTCCTCATAATTATCTTCCGTAATATTAAGACCTATTTTAAGTTCAAATTCTCTTTTCTTCATTTTTGTTTTTTTATTGATTTTACAAATATAACATTTATTTTTAAAAATAATATTTTATTCTTGTTTGATTCGTTCTAATTCACTTTTAAATACTAATTCTCCCAATTCAATATTGGAACCCGTTTTTATTTTACCGTAATATGCCGGTTCTGTTAAATTGAATATATCATCTGATACCTGTCTTAGCATAAATGCTAGAACTGCCGGAACATATTGTCTATTTCTCCATTTGTCCCCAAATACCTCAAAATCTCTTCTTAAATGATGTATTTTAGGATTTTCATCGCCATATTTGTCTTTAAAATATTGACTTTTTGTTTTGATTCTATAAACACCATCTTTTTGGATTTTTATTTTATTTCCCATCTCCTTTTGATATTTTTAAAGATATATAATTTAACGACTTATTAAGCAAACTTTTATATTTATACTCTGTCAAAACATTTACTAGAAAATCTTGGGATAATTCATCAATTGGACTTGACTCTCCTATAAAACAAGATGATTGTTTCATTTCTTGCTCTAATATCATATGCTCTAATATGTCTTTTGGTATATCTATTTCTATTTTCATAATATTTCTTTTATAAATTCAAATAAAGATTTGGTTATTTTAGGTTTTTGAAAATGTGTTCCTAAAGTATATCTGACATCGTGACCCAATCTATCTTCTACATATTTAAACTGTGCCGGTTTTTTAAGCAACTCACCTATGTATTCTATAATATCAATATTTTGCATTGTATCTCCACTACCAATATTAAATGTCCCCAAGTCGTGAATCATTAATTCAAATACTTGATTTACATTATCTTCAACCCATATCCACTCTCTTACCTGCTTCCCATCTCCATAAATAGGAATTGGCATACCTTCTTTTAGATAATGCATTATTTTAGGTATGAATTTTTCTTTATGTTGTTTAATACCAAAATTATTGCAGGTTCTAGTAATAACATAAGGAATACCATAAGTATGACCACAACTATATACAAGCATATCTGCTGATGCTTTAGTAGAAGAATAATAAGATGAAGGATATAAAATATTTTCTTCATAAGATGCTTCTACATCTAAATTATCTAAATCTCCATAAACTTCATCGGTTGATATTTGAACAAACTTTTTAAGATTTTTATTCTTTCTTGCTAACTCAAGAAGATTAAATGTTCCTTCAACATTGGATTTTAAAAATGGCTTTCCATCTTTTATAGAACTATCTACAGATGATTCTGCTGCGAAATTTACTAAGTATTCATAATTTCCCAAATCTTCTGCTATAACATCACATATATCCTTTATAAGTAATGGTGTGTCTTTAGGTATATTTGATTTGTTTGCGGCATAAGTCAACTTATCTACCACTAAAACCTCATATCCTTGTTTTAAACATAAATTTACGAATGATGAACCAATGAATCCACATCCTCCTGTTACGACTATTTTCATTTTGTATTATTTTTTCGATTGTGTCTTTAATTTATAAAATTCAATAAAATATTTTGCGAAATCTGTAACTACTTCCTTGCCATAAAACATAAAAGTTTTCAATCCTGTATGTTTTGCTTTTTTATATAATTTGACAAATTCTTCATAGTTTTCATTTGTAAGGTGTGTTTGTTTCATATTTATTTATTTAATAATTTATTCATTTTATCTAAATTCATACTTGTGTCATAAGGAACATAACTAGGTTTTTCTATTATTTTTTTGTTTGGAGCAATTTTATATAAATTTTTAGTTCCTGTTCCAACATTAAGAATCCCAATTGCATTTTTTTCAATTAATTTTACTAATAAAATCACTATTTTATCTACTGTGTCACCACTTGTAATAACATCCCAAACCTCATCATATGGAAAAGGGTAGGGCTTGTGAGATAATCTACATATTAAATGATTTGAATTGGTTTGACTTATATATTCATCAGCAAGTAATTTTGTATAAGAATACCAATTTTTTGCCGGTAAAGGCATTTCATCTTCAGAAGTGACAGGCAGATTATTTGCATATACATAATCAGTTGAAATATGTATTAATTTTATATTTAGCTTTTCACAGATATTGCTTAAATCACAAGCAAATCTATAATTAACTTTATAGTGATTATCTTTATTTTCAGAATAGGTTTGTGTGTCCGCTATGCAATTAATTACTATTTCATATTTACTAATTAATTTTGTCAAAGCACTTTTGTTTTCAATATCTAATGAATTTAGCTTTCTTGAGTAAATATCCCAATTTGTCTGCTTTTTCAATTCTGAGCCTAACAATCCATCTCCCAATATTAATTTTTTCATATAATTATTTTAAAAATACTTGAATACAAATAATAAAAACTGCTAAAACTATACAAAGAAATGTTTTCATAGTTATGCCTTCTCCCATATAATAGTAAGTAAGACCTGCATATGATAAAATGCCTACTGCAAATCCTACAAACTTTATAGACCATAACATTCCATCAAAATATTGATATAAATATCTTGTAGCATATATAAAACAATATGAAATTGATGAACCAAATAATATTGACAACAGAAGAGGATTTTTTTCAAACCACTTCCATATAAATTGCCCATTTGTTTGAAACCAAATAAGTATGTTTCCAAGAAAAAATAAAGCAAGACCCAATACTAATTTGTTCATATTAATTTTCTCTTCTTTTTAAAAATTGGTCAACAGAAATAGTATTATTATATAAAAACTTCTTTTTATCTAATATTGATTTATATTCTTTTACTAGATTTTTAGACAACTCTTTTATCTCATCATATTTTATATAAATAGGCATAACAACATCTAAAGGTTTTTTCTTTCTATTTTTTTTAATTGAATCCATTAATGCCTTCTTTCTTTTTTTTTCTGCTTTTATATGTTTTTTATGTAATAAATCAGAATTTGATTTATTTTTTCCTTTTTCCTTTGTCATCAATTATGTTTGGGTTTTGTTTTAAAGTTTGCTTAGTTATCAAGTCTTTTAACTTAGTGGTTGACCAATTATGTGAACGACTTGTATATATAACTTTTGGTGGCAAATCATCTCCTGTAAAAGGAACAGGTTTACCATCATTTCCTATATAATCCTCTCCCAATATTCTTACATCAGGCTTCCAAAATTTTATTAGATTATATAACTCTTCTTCGTTTTGATAAGTATATACTTCA
>Ga0181377_1000359_pt1 | contig 17268 bp, 28 predicted proteins | sample LowvirmetaG_9_FD_130160 | JGI IMG/M metagenome (GOLD analysis project Ga0181377, IMG submission 130160) | Marine viral communities from the Subarctic Pacific Ocean - Lowphox_13 viral metaG | ecosystem: Environmental > Aquatic > Marine > Oceanic | place: Subarctic Pacific Ocean | collected...
AGTTTTATATTTTCAGGGTTTTCTACTCTCATTGGATAAGTGTTTAAAAATCTATGTATATCTTCAGGTTTTTTTACTTCACCTTCACCCCATTTTTTATAAAGTTTATCCCACATCATTGTTTTAAGAGGATAGGGAATAGATATCAATTCTTTATCTAAATTTAACATTTTTATAATAGACTCTGCTCTAAAATATATATCTGAATCTATAAACACCATATGCGTACAACTAGATTCTAAAAAAGCTGAAGTACATAAATTTCTTCCTTGAGTTACTAAAGAAGATTTTAACAAAGTAAATGTAATTCTTATGCCGTTTTTTATACAAAGTTGTTGTAATTCTAAAAGAGCTTGTGTGTAATGCATAGTTACATCACTATGACAAGGTGTACAAATCATAATGCTGTAAGGTGATTTAACTATCTTTTTTTCTTTCTTTTCGGTGGCCGGTTTCCACATAGGAAGAGAAGCTTTTTCGTATGATGTTACCTCAACCTCTTTTAAAGTTTGATACGTATCTTCATTTACTGTTTCTTTCATTTAAAGCTCCTTTCAAAAAGTTTGTCCACTCTATACCTTTTTTCTGCCAGTTGTAAAATCTTTTATAGAACTTTTGTTGTTCTTCTAAATGTTCTTGAATGTAGTCTTCATGTAAATAACCAGCAGCTATATTAATTGCTCCTGCAGTATCTTGAGCCATTTGTTCGTAGTTTGTTGAATAGTTAACATATACTGGCCACTCTGCACATGTTTCATATAATGCACCAAAGTTATTGGTAATAACATGTACACCAGAAGCTAATGCTTCAAGTGCTGATGCACATGATGTTTCCTCAAATATAGATGGATAAACAAACATATCGTAGTTAGGCATCATCTCTCTAATATATTCATTAGGTTTATAACCAATATAATTTACATTAGGTAATTTTTCAGCTTGTTCATACAACGCCTCAAAGTCTTTTTCAGTATGATCTGCAAACGCAGATCCATAAACCTTACAAGAACTATATACATCTAGTTTTATATTTGGATTTTCAATTTCTTGCATAGCACGTAATAAAACATTTAAACCTCTCCAAGGAGTACAATGGTGTATCAACTTAATAGGATCTCCCCTTTTGTATATCTTTCTAATTGGAAAATTATCAATACCATTTTTAATTACTATAGATTTTTCAGTTGGTATATCAAACACCATTCTAAATTTTTCATAATTCCAATGACTGTTAAATACATACCAATCATATTCTTTATGTCTTTCTTTATTAGTAAAGAACTCTTGTAGATTAGGTTGATCATAGGAATTTTTTTGCCAAAGAATATTTAATTTATTTGGGTCTATTGGGACTTTACCAGGTATAGATGTACATATCTGTACTTGATCTAAGATTTCTTTTGAAACATGTTTATTTAACATTTCCATTTGTAGTTCAGTGGCTCCTCTAGGTTCCATTATATTTTCTCCTGTAAATTAAATGCTATAGAAATTCTTTCAACCTTTGATTTAAAAGGTGAAACACAATGAGGTAAATTAGATGGGAATATAAATAAGTCTCCGTTTTTTGGAAGAAAACTTTTTTCTGTAATAAATTTTTCTATAGGGGCTGAAGCAATAAATTTAAGGTCTCCTGGTCCAGAAATATTACTTGTTCTTTTGTTACCTTTAAAATTCATATTTTCTTTTTTTATTTCATCTGGTATAGACACAAACAATACAGCAGATAAAGTACCGCTATGAGTATGAATTGGATTAAAATCACCTGCCTTCATAAAATTTACCCAAGCACCATTAATATAAAAATCTATAGTATTTCCGTAAAAATTTAAAAAATAATGTTTAAAGTCATCAAAGTATTTATCTAAAATATATTCAAGTTTTTTATAGTCTATTTTAAACTCATCTTCAATATGTCCTGCTAAATTTTCTCTATTATTTAGATCTTCATTTTTATGACAAAGTTTATTTACTTCAATAAGATCTTTTTCTTCTACTTCAGTATGAAATAATAAAGGTCCTAAATGGTAAAATCTACTCACTATTATTTTTTGGTTTGCGCACCCATAGAAACCTTAGTAACTTTAATTTCAAGGTCTTGCCTAAAATCATCCACAGTAGTGTCAGTGTTGGGGTCAGCAACATCAGCATCAAACTCAGCTTTATCAGCATATACTTTTCCTGTTCTTTTATGCTTGACAATTTCGGTTGCTGTTGCGGGTATCTTAATTGGTTCACTCATTTTTGCCTCCTTCCTTGTCTATTATATTTTTTATTATTTTGCAACTTCTTTTTTTTGTTAGGATTCTTACAATGTCTTCGAGGCCTTTTTCTAGGCTTATCTCTTTCAACAAAATCTTTAAATTTTCTAGCCATTTTCTTGTGATCTATCTATTTGAGCATAGCTAATTATCCCTTGTATCTCCCCACCTGTTCCTGCTGTCATTTTTAAAATATCTCCTTCTTCTAAAACTAAAGTTTCTGTAATAATATTTTCTACTGTATTTGCTGCAATAGCTTTTCTAGAAATTGAAAAAGTAGTTGAAGCTGAAGTATCTGTAACTTGCACTGATAGATCAACAGAACTTGCTGAAGAGTTATCTACCTGAATTTGTTTTATTAAACATCTTGCTGAAGTTGGAGAAGTAAGCACTGATGTTGTGCTCGTATCACCTAAATTAATTCCTGCGTTTTTATACTGTATTGTCATGATAAAAAGTAATTAAATGTATCTTGTTCATTTTTTAATTCTTGTTGGTAAGAAGTGTTTAACTTATCTTGCATCGTTCGTAAAGACTGGGTTACTTGTCTTTGATTTTCTTCTGTATATGTAGAAGAAGGTTCAGGGATAACTATATCTACTTTAGCCATTATCTACGTCCATCAGGTTGTATATCTGCTCTAAAAGTACCATATCTCCAGCTTTCATCAGTAGCTGTATTAGCTATCTTTAGACTAGCTGATCGCCCTCTAGCTCTCGTATCTACTTTGTCTGTGGAAGTTGTGACTGTAAAAGGTCCTAAAGGAGAAGATGCAGAGGTATCATTAGAATAGTTTCTAAGGTTAATAGTAATCTGTGCATTGCCTGTAAGTAATTTAAAATCAGGTATAAATCTTTTCATACTAATAAATACATCACCATCACTTAAATCAAAATCTCCAGATTGTATAAAAGCAGGTATAACTGTTTTATTACCTGAAGAGTCTACTTCATTGTTTCCAATTTCATGTGCGTAATATGTCGATGAACCATTTGCATTTGTTACACCTTGAATAACAGGAAAAGTAGGTAATCCTGTAGGAGCATATTCAGAAGCATAAGGATTATCAAAAAGAGTTGAGTCATGCCAAGAAGTTCTAGCTAAAGAACCTGTTGCCCAAGTGTTCTCACCATAATTGTAAGTCACTACTCTATCTGGTTCATTAGAACCTGCTTTAGGATAAAACCACATTACCTCTTCATACAAATGATTAAGACCAGCATATACTGTTTCACCTGCATTATAATTAATACCTAAGTTATCTCCTTTATTTGTAAATACAAAATCTTCAACTAAACATGGAACAGATTTAACTGTACCATCATATACAAAAAAACCACCTGCTTGTCCCATCCACCAAACTCTACCATTGATATATTTAATTGCATGTTGACCAATTAATCCACAATTACTTCCAACCTGTCTTATAGAAAAAATAAAAGGAGGACCAACAAACTGCATAACATATGCAGAAGTGTCTGTTACAATTAAAATATAATCTTTAGCTTTTGCTGCACCTACTATTTTAACTCCAGAATCAATCCTAAAAGTACCTGCAGTATTTACTGAAGTAGGTTGAAAATCATTTAATGTTTCTTGATCTGAAAATCTTATAAACATTTTATCTTGTGTTGATGCATCACCAACTGTTGTTTCAGTTCCAAGAAGAATTAAATGTCTGTCTCTTTCCGAAATAATAGACATAACAGAAGTTGTAGGTGCATTTGTTATAACTGTAGCTCTTGTTTGTAAGGCTGTAGGAGTTACTGTAATAGGATCCCAATTAAAAATTTTACCATTTTTAATAGTACAAACTAGTTTTTGTCCAAAATGATCAAGAGACCATGTTGCTGGATCTAGTGTTACTGAAGAAGAAAGAGATGCTTGTCCCCATGATGTATAATATTCTACACTAGCTCCACTTGCGTGTGCAGATCTTGTGCCACCTGCTCCTCTAGTAATTCCAGTTAAATCATTGCTCGATACTCCAGTGTAAGAAATAAATTCTGCACCTACTTTTATTGTTCCAGTTGTAGGAAAACCCGCAGTAGAGGTTAAAGTAACTGAGGTTCCAGATCCTCCAGTACCTGCTGTATCATCTTGTAATAAACCATTTAAGGTATTTATTAATCCTGAAGCTCCTCCCCATGAAGAAGTTCCCCAACCATAACCATAACTTTGAGTTAATGGTCCTGGTTTAATGTAAGGATTGACTGTTGCAGACCCACTAGCAGCAACAGATGTTCCTGCGTTAGATGCCATAGTAATAGTAAAAGTGTCTATGGTTGGTGCACTAACCACTTCAAATGAATTGTCAGTAAAATTTGCTGCTGTATAACCTGCTCCTGTTGGAGGAGTTACAGATGTAAAAGTAAATAAATCTCCTGCAGATAATCCATGTCCTACTTTATTTACGGTAACTGTAGCTGATGTATTAACCGTAGTAAAAGTACATCCGGTAATTGCAGTATCTAATGGAGTAATATCGTAAAAAGCACCTTCATAATAAATAATTAAAGTTCTGTTTGTCCCTAATGCTACATATTTATTACCATCTAGGTCAGCCCAAATCATTTGTTCTGTAACTTTCCCTAGCAATGTTTTATCTGTTATCTGTTCCCAACCACCGATTTTTTCAGGAAGGCCATATCTAAACCTAACAAAATCGCCATCAGTCCATTGACCTTTTGCGCCTGTTTCAGTTACTTGTTTATTAAAGCCTGGTGCTATTTGTATATTTGTTAAAGGCATATTGCATTATACCTTATACGAACTATTTTTTGAATAGTAGCTTGAGTATAAGGCTTGCTCTTGATTTTATGGGGTTAAACTCACCTGTATTAAGTTGATTATCTATTATAATTGATCTGTTTTGTGTGTGAGGTATTTTCTCTTGTGAACAAATCTCAGTGTACCCGTCAGAGCTATCAATATGATATATAAGTTTTACAAATTCATTTTCTTTATACATATTCTTTGAATCATCTATAACTTTTTTATTAGTAGTATCGTTTAGTATCATATAAAAAACAGCTTCGTTTATTTTCTTCTTAACTTTTTTTTGAAAAGGTTCTAGTAAATCATAGAAAGTACTTACTACTTTATTATCAAAGACTATAATATGGTTTAAGAAACCTTCATTTTCTGATAAGTACCAAGGGAACTTATTTTTTAAAACACTAAACAGCCTTCTATTTTCTATATTATTTAGATAATTATTTTCACAAGAATACATTCTTAATCCTGATTAGTTTTATTTTTGACCTCTTCATCAAACCTGTTATTAAATTCTACTATCATTCTCATTAAATCATTACTAAAGATTCTTAATCCTTCTGCAGTAAAAGATATTTTTTTTGTTTCATTTAAGGTTTTAATTTCCTCTTGAGAAAAAACTATGTCACAACTTCCATCTTCTTTTTGAAAAAATTTCATTTATTTATTTTCACTTGTGCATGTTGTTGTCTGTTTAAACCATAGAAAGGTCTTTTATCTATAGCCCAATCAGTATAAGGACCGTTTTTGTCTACATAATGTATAAAGCATTGTGTACAGTAATCTCCGTTTAATTCTTTTCTTTCATGACGAACCTTTTCACCTAAATATACAACAGCATCACCTGGTTTAGTGTAACAAGGTTTTCCATCCATGTATATTGGCCAGGGTTCTCCTTTATTCGATATGTTAAATGATACAGATATTTCACAAGATTCTCTATCATTATGTTTTGGTAAGGTTCCTAAATTTGTATACAGTCTCCAATAAGAATAAGTCGGAAGTAATTCTTTACCGGTTATTTTTTCTACATGAGATTTTTTATTTAACATAATTGATTCCATCATCATGTCTGAATAGAAACCTGTTTCAAAATTATTTTGTTCATGTTCTTGATAAAAAGGTTTTAGATTAAATCTATGTTTCATATTAGTATAAGTCTCTAAAACTTTTATTACACTATCATCAATAAAATTTTCTACTTTTATATATTTAAAATCTTTACCTATAATGCCCATGCTACTACCGAATACTTTATTCCTTTCTTTACTGGATTTACTTTATGTGGATACATAAAATTACTAGGCCAAACAATCAATCTATCTTTTTTAACTTCTATTGGTATAGTTTCTTTTATTTTTGGCAACTCCATAATTAATTCCCCTCCTTCATAATTATCATTAACCAAATAAATAAAACTTAATGTTCTAGGAGAGAAGTGCCCTGAATCAATATGTTGTCTATAAAAACCTCCAACTTTATATTTTAAAACTTGCATATCAGTTACTGTACAATCTAAAGTAGTTCCAGTATCTTTAGCATATATTTGTACATAATGATGTAAACAAGAACAAAAAAGATTTGTGTAATGAATTATAGTATTACTTTCTGTATTAATATTATCTAAAGCAAATGTTTCTGTATCTCTAATTTTTTTATCTATTACTTGATTAGAATTTTCTCCAAAAACTGCAGCTGACTTAAATGGAAAAACATTTTTTGCTATTACTCTATTTAAAATATCATTTTTTCTATTACCAAAAACATTATCGTATATACAAATATAATCGGACAATTTATTTTTCATTATAAAAACCTACTGAAAGAGTTATTCTTGGTGACAACCCAACTACTTTATGTCTAATACCCTTTGGTATATATATTAAGTCTCCCTTATTAATTTCATAATGCTTTGTTTCTTCTGTAAATACTTTATACACTACAGTACCATCTAAACCAATTATAAAAACATCTTCTATGTCTTCATGACTTATTCCCGCCATACTTTTTAAACCAAAAAAAAGTTCACAGCCATCTCTAGGATGATTAGGGTATTTAAAAACTTGTTCTAAAAAACTTTTTAAAAATTGAAAATCTGGAAAAAAATAATGTACATTAGATATTTGAAAAACTTTCTCTAAAAAATTAAATTCTTTTTCTTTTTCTGGTTCAAAATTATTTTTTTTATGATTAACTGGTATGTCTAATTTCTCTAAAAAAGAAAACAATAAATTAAAGTCATATATATTCTTTATAGTAGCAAAATTTTTAACAAAAGTTACTTTATTGTTTTTAATGCTTTCAATATTTTCTGGTAGTATATCTGCTTTAATTTTCATCTTATTTCCAAGTTGTTTTTTTATTCCAAAAAAGATTTTTATAATTGTGTAAATGCTGTAAAAAATATTTGCCTTTTTTTAGCCAAAAGTTATTTTTACTATTCTCTTCTATTTCACTTATATTCATTTTCCATGAATCTCTTTTAAAAGGAATTACCTGAACATAAGGAGTTCCTTTTTTTAATTCAGTATCTAAAACAGGATACTTATCTCCGTTTACAACAAATGGAAAATTAATGTATAATGGAAAAGTGTCTGTATCTACAATTCCAGGTATTATGGAAAACCTATCATCTGAATTATTTAACGGAGAAACAAAAAGACATGAGTATCCTGGAGGCGTTTTAATAATCCAAGGATTTAAAATTTTATTGACAAATAAATTAGAATTTTTTTTACTATAAGGAGATCCTTTTATTTGCTCTGTGCTATGTTGTTCTGGCCTATCTCTTACGTTTAAATTGTAACCATAATCTTCTTCAATAGAAGCTATTAAAGTAGTTTTAATTTCGTCTTTACTAAAACTGTTATGTTTTAAAATAAAATCTTGAGGTAAACTAAAAACGTAACCATAAGTTAAAGTCTGTAAAAAAGGAATACAACCTTTAACAGTTTTTGCTTCTGTACTATGTTCTAGTTTTTTAAACCAATCAGGTATATTTAATTTAACTGCCTTTGGTAATTCTTCGTTAAGTTTAAAATAATCTTTATGAGCAGTAAACCTAATTATTTTCTCATTCATTAAAAATGAATATAGTATATCTTTTAAACAATCAAGTAAAATTAAGGTAGTTCTAGTAAGTTAAAGTAACTTATTGAATTGTCTTCACAATATTTTTCCCAACTTGTAGCTAAAGGAAAGGTTATTGTTGATTTATCGAAGTTATCTATTAAATCTTTGTAAGTTGTCCAAATTGTCATGTCTGGATGTTCTGGATATTTTTTAATAATTTCACTTATAGCGTTACTAACTATAACAAGATAATTAGTTAAATCATTTTCCTCTTCAAATTCTGTTATCATATCTACATAAACAAAATTAGTGCCGTCATGATCACTTACTCTTTTAGTGCCATTTTTTAAATTATTAAAATCAGCCTCACTTATTTCGTGAGCAACACATGGTGCTGACATTTCCATGTTATCTCTAGCAGATGCATCTCTTGCTATTCCTGATACGTTTGTTTTTGTTTCATCTGCAGTTATAATATATGCCATAATTTTTCCTATGAGTGACTGTTATCAAATAAAAATATACCACCAGCTTGACCAGTTCCACCTGATCCTCTTGGAGTAGCTCCAGCGTTTCCACCTTCACCTCTAGCTGGAATACCATAAAAATTTCTTTGTCCTTGAGATGGAGTAGTTGGGTATCCAATAGGTCCAAAAGGTACACCACCTGGAACGTTACCGGGAGTACCTGGTCCTGCACTACTACTGTAAGGTACAGCAGCTCTTCCGCCACCTCCGTTTGAAGTTGCTAAGGTATGAAAAGTAGTTGCGTTTCCGGGGTTCCCTGGATTAGATGAGTTAGTGGATCCATTTCCACCGTTTCCACCATTTCCAATCGTGTAAGGATAAGTTGTGCTAGGCGATACAGCTATTCCAAAAACTCCGTAGCCTCCGGCTCCACCCGGTCCAGCCGCACTTTGTTGGTTTGCACCAGCACCACCTCCGCCTCCGCCTTGTATATATACTTGTGCTTTGTTTGTATTAGCAGGAGAGGCATAGTTACCACTACTAGTAGCATAAAAACTAAAAATCATATTTCCACCACCAGCTTGTCCAGATGAAGCGGCAGTAACTCTGCCTTGAGCGTCAACGGTAATGTCAGCTGTTGTGTAAGAACCTGCAGTTACTGCAGTGTTTGCTATTTTATCAGCAGTTACAGCATCATTATTAATTTGAGTAGTATCTACTTCATTAGCTGAAATAGCACCATTATCAATTACTGTATCTCCATTTGAAATAATACCCATAGTATCTCCTTTAAATTTTTTCTAGCTTCAATCTAAATTTTTCATTAGATTTATTATTAATCAAGTATATATCTTTAGCGCCTTCCTGTAAAGTCCAACTACCTTTAGATCCGTCTACTATATTACCTTCAGTTTTATGCTCATTATTTAGGTGTAAATCTCCTGTGTATACATGTCTCCATACATTTCCTACAGCGCCTAAATCGTAAGTATCATTGGCTCCAGGTAAAACATGCCCTGTAGCAGTAACAGAACCTACTGCTAAATCTCCTAAATTTGCAGTAACATCAATAATATTAGTTCCATTTGAATAAAGTATTTTTGTTGATTTGTTTGTAGTTGAAAATGTTGGACCAGTTCCTGATACTGTTTTAAATTGAACTGTATGAGCTCCTGAAGTATTATTAAATATAACATAATTTTTTTCAATAGAATCTGGAACAGTAACTATCTGATTTCCTGTTATAGTTCCTGTAAGTTCTATGATTGCATTTCTAGCATCAGACCCTGTTGTTGCTCCATCAGTAATACCTAAAGCAGTTGTTTGTGCACCACCAGCAATTGATTTGGCTAAAAATCCTCCAGACTCCTGTTCCATAATCTGAAGATTTGTATTTGTAATTTGTCCCCACAAACCAGCTTTCTCACCAGTAGTGATTAATTCTACTCCTAAATCTGTGTAACTTGATGCCATAATTTATTATATCCTTTTTATGCTGCTCTATCAACCTCTGTCCAAACGTTTGAAACGCCTAAATCTATTTCATTCCATGGTGTAACATTTGGAGTTCCTGTATTAGATTGTAACTGTATTCCTGTAGGTATTACAACTGCAGTACCTGTAATTGTTACCGAACCAATAGATGAGGCCATCTGTATTCCTGTAACATCGTAAACTGTTGCTTGTGTTGCAGTTCCTATAGAACTTGTTAATTGAATACCGGTTATAGAAGCATCAGCATTTCCTGCAGGAGTTTCTTCCCCTATAGACATTGTTAACTGAGAACCTGTTACTTCAGCAGTGAAACTTGCAGAAGCTGATTCTGAACCTATTGAAGAAGTTATTTGATTTCCTGATACTGAAACATTACCTATTCCAGTCACAGAAACACTTCCTACAGAAGAGTTCATTGTATGCTCTGTAACAACTACTGAAACATTTCCATTAGCTGAAACTGAAAAAGATCCTAGAGTTGCGGTCATTCCAAAGTCACCAATATCTCCACCAGTTGTTGTGGCAACATCTACAATCGGTACTTCAATTGTGCTAGGACTTAATGTGGAAAAAGGTGCTTGACCAAAAGCAGTTAAGGTATCTTGTGTGAACTCTTTATTACTTATAGATAATTCTTGTCCTGAAATTGTTACACCAATATCAATAGTTTCTTCTCCAATGGATGAAGTAAGTTGTACACCGGACACAGAAAACTGCACTGAAGAACCTGCAACAGCACCTGCATTTGTAATTGTAGCTTGACTACCCGTAACATCTATATTAGCAGTTCCTGGTGTTCCAGCGTTTCCTACTGAACCTGTAAGAACACTTCCTTGTGGATAAGCAAATACATCATTTGATTCTGATGCAAAGGCCGCTTCAGAATATGCGGTTATTCCAAAAGCCATGTGTTAGGCCTCTTTTTTTTCTTCTACCTTTTCTGGTAATGGTAATTCTTTAGTAAGCAGATCAGAGTAGTGTTTTTGTATAATTTCTAAATCATTATATTCAAAACTTAATTGACTTTTTTTAGAAACAACGCTTTGTATTTTTTGTAAATACAACTTACCTTTTTCAGACAACTTCTCACTATCATATTGTTTTGAGTCAAAATTAAAAATCATTACATCTCTTCTAGTTTAAATCTATATTTTTTACCATTTTTATTATTTAAAATAAATAAATGTTCTTCACCCTCTTGAATAGTCCAATTACCTTTTGTACCATCAACAGCATTACCTTCAGCTTTCGCTTCATTACTTAAATGTAAGTCGCCAGTATATACATGTTGCCAAACATTTCCAGATGCTCCAAGATCATGACTATCGTTAGCTCCTGGAACAATATCTCCAGTTACTGTTAGTGTAGATCCATCAAAAGTCATATTAGCTTCAGCATTTTGTGCGTCAGTCCCAGTTGCTGTAACAACTCTGTTGTTAGATCCGTTTGTCATAAAGTCAGACACGTCTACAGAAATTGCATCTGCAGCTACATCAATACCTGTACCTGCTCCAACATTTAAAGTTACATCACCTGATGTTCCACCACCTGTTAAACCATCGCCTGCTACAACTGAAGTAATATCTCCAACCGTAGGTGTTTGAAAAGATGGCTGTGCCCCAGCTCCTGCTGAAGTTAAAACTTGTCCAGCACTACCTGTTGCTATTGCAACTGGATTTCCTGAAGCGTCATAAGAAATAATATTACCATCTGTACCTGATGCCATTTTGGCTAATGAAACAGCATTGTCAGCAATCTGAGCTGTGTCTATAGCATCGTCTGCCATTAAAGCATTCGTAATTTGATCATTTGCAATGTGGGCTGTGTCTATTGAACCGTCAACATATTGATTACTGTCGATACTGTTTGCAGCCATTTTGGCAAGCGTCACATTAGAATCTGCTATCTTGGCTGTCGTCACATTAGAATCAGTAATTTTTGCAGTCGTAACTGCATTATCTTGTAATTCGGCTGTGGCTACACCAGCATCTTTAATTGTTATTGCTCCAGAACTAGCAGCAAAGTTATCGGAACTAAATGATGCAGCACCTTTGGCAGACGTAGAAGCGTCAGCTAAATTTAATGTAACATCTCCTGATGTTCCACCACCTGTTAAGTTTGTACCAGCTACGACTGAAGTAATATCTCCTACTGGAACTGTAGCTACTTGTGTATCTACGTATGCTTTAATTGATTGCTGTGTTGCTAAGTGACTGGCACTGTCAGATGCCATGTTATCTTCATCTTTAATTGAAGTTCCACTTATTGTGCTATTTAATACTGCACTTGTTAAAGTTTTGTTTGTTAAAGTCTGTGTTCCTATATCAGATACAAGAGTTGCAGCACTGTTTCCTATTGTGGTTCCACCGGGTAGCGTTAAGGTATTTGTTGCAGCTACTGAGTGTGGTGCACCAATAAGTGTCTGTGCGTGAGCGTTACTAGACTCACAATAAAATTTAATCTGTGATACAGCACCGCCATCATTTTTAAGATCAATAAGACCACCCTCAACAAATAAATCATGTGGTAAAGTTACATGATTACTTGCGTCTTCAATAACTGCTTTAGATGCAGGAAGAGTACAAAATACATCTTTAGTACCTGCAGAAAAGTTTACTGCAGCATCACTGTTAGATGATGAGATAATTGTATTCCTCGCTAAAGTGTCAGTTCCCGCATCTGTTACAGTACCTAAACCAACCTCAAACTCTCCGTTTGAGTTTGTTATGGCATAGTAAGTAGTGTTAGAATTACCAATTCCTGCAACAAATGTTTCAAAACCAGATACAGCTCCTGCTAAATCAAAGGTTCCTGTGCCTGTTGTTGTTGAAGTTTCTTTTACTCTATCATTTACTACTAAAGCCATGGTTACTCCTTTTTATTATGCAATTCTCAAGATTGCAGCAGATGTAGTGAACGCAGGGAACTGGATTGTAAATGTTCCAGATGTTGCAGTCTTGTCTCCACCAAAATCTAATACACAAACTGCGTCAGTAGTATTTGAACCACCATTAGTTTGAGTGTTGTAAATTAAAGCTCCTCTTGCAGTTAAAGTAACTCCAGTAAAAGATAAGTCAGCAAAATCAGTAATTGCTACTGAAGATGAAACTTTTACCCCTTGGTTGACAAGAGATCCCCCACCTGCTGTATATCCAGATGAAGTTACCTCAGTATTAGAGCCACCTCCTGGATTAGTAGAGTAGCTTGTAGTTGATTTACCTAGTGTCGCTGCGTTTGTGTACATAGCTAATTTAAATGTATCTCCACCGTCCCCTGAAGTATCAAAGTCGTGAGATCCTTTTAGTAATTCTTTTTTAAAAGAATCACAAATTGCGTTTGTTGTTATTGCCATAGTTTATTCTCCTTATTAATTTTATGGTGATGGTGAAGGTATCTTAACTCTAGGTACCCCACTATCGTATTCTCCTCGTCTTCTTCTACCCATTTGTTGAAGGGCAAAATTCTGTATCTCTTCATCATACTTGCTTTTATACAACGTGTAAAGATCCTGAGGTCCTTTAAGATAAGAAAAAGCTTCTGTTAAGACACCATGTAATAACATAGGTTCTTGATAAGTAGATAAAAAAGTGTTTGTTGAACTATTAAAATGTGGAGGATCTTTAATAAAATTAATTTGAATTGTGTAGGCTGAATTAGGAGTTGGTGCTACTAATACATTAAAATCATCCCAATTTGCCCAAAATTTAGGTTCTCCTGTAGTACCACCGCTGTTGTATTCAGATATAAAACTAGTGTCTCTACGTTCTAAAAAAGTTCTATCAGAACCATTTATTACTTGTATCGATCTGATAATCATACAATCTGCAGGTAATGAAACATATCTGTTTCCTGACGTAAATGTAGAAGTTGAGTATTTTCTTAAATCATCATAGTCTACTTGGCCTGCAACATTCAACTCTGTTGCTCTAATAAAACCATCAATAATAGAATCAGTTAAAACATTACTATCTACTTCAGTGTAATTTCTTACTTGTGTTAAAAAATCTGAATGTGTTATGGCCATTATGTAATACTCACTGTTATAGTACCTGTAGTACTTATTAATTGTCTTTGTCTGTTTTGTTCTGCAGAATTATCTGGTTGCATTCCAGAAGATTCAAAACTAAAAACACCTGGTAAAGATAAGTCCGTTGTTGTAAATCTAGCACCTCCTGATTGTAATGTAAAATCTTGAGTTCTAGTATTTTGTAGTGCTATCGCATCTGCTTTTACAGTTTTTCTTCTTATTTGAGGTTGTTTAGATTCAAATTCTGATATGTGAACTAACGCTCCAGTCCATTCTCTTACCATTTCTTGATAAGGAAAAGCCATACCTGATCTATCAGAAATTGCTTTTGCATGTTTTCCTGATGCGTAATTACCCATTATACTCCATCTCCAAAATAAGTTTGTGGCGAAATATATAAAGAAGTTCTAGAACCATCTTCATCTAATGCTCTTTTCATTTCATCTTCGTAAGCCATTTTTAACATTTGAGTTCTATCTGCAGCTTTTAAAAAAGAAATATAATATGCAAGACCCGCAACCATACAAGGTAAAAATCTATAAGGAGCATCTGGAGTATTTGTATATCCTCCAGCATCTTCTATTCTTCCAATGTAATAATATTTTACATGTGTGTATGTTGTTTTATTAGGTGTCTGATATAAATAAATTTTAGGAGTAATATGTCTTTCAACGTAATATTGAGAAGGTTGACCTGTAACACCTTTGTTAGGTAATGCAGCGTAAGTAGATCTATCAATTTTAGTTATAGAAACATCTTGAGTATCAGCAGTAGTTCCTGATGTTGTAGATATGTAAGCTTCTAATACATCACTACAATCACTTGGTGTAGTGTATTCAGAAGTTCCTGCAGTTAATTCTTGTGATTTATTTTTTACTTTCCAAAGATGTAATCCACGATTACCCCACTCAGAGAATAATATATTTAAATTTCTTCTAGCTCTTTTTAAATCATACCCTGAATCTGTAGATAAACCACATCTTTCATATGCTTCATCTATAACTTCGTCTATATTTAAATTAAATGCTGTAGTCCCAGAACTTGCCATTATAATAAATCCTTATAATAATTATCTTTAGTTAATATTATACCACCTGTAGAAAATTTTTTTCCTCCAGATGTGCTTCTAACTTCTTCTCTCATTTTTCTTAAACCTTCACTAATAGCAGACTGCTCACTCATATCTATTCGTAAATCATCTACTATTGCATTAAATTTTTTTTGATTTGCCGCACTTGCGTTTTTATAATATTTTTTTGCGTAATCGTAAGCCATTAAACTATACCTCTATAATAATCTGCCATGCCACCCATGTTCGCTTTAGCAATTGTTTTTACATTAGTTGGTTTAGGTCCACTATTACCTGCAGATCTTTTTCTTGCAACAGCGCTCTTCTTTTGAGAGTCTGTCATACTTGCAGCTTTAGAAGCAGGAACACACTTTGGATATTTTCTTTCTGAATTACTTGCAGATTTTCTCCCACATTCTTTATATCCTCCACCTTTTTTCTTTGAGCCTATATCAACCCATTTTTCATTAAACCATTTTTTAAGGCCACCTTCTTTCATGCCACCGGCAGGAACACAATTAGGAACCATACGGTTACCTTTTTTCTTCATGCCTTTTTGGACATAACCTTGCCAACAAGTACCTCTACTCGACATCTATCATGTCTCCGTAGTAAGCAACTAAACTTTCATTAGATGCAGGTTCTCCGTTTATATCGCTTTTCATATAAGAACCAATATAAGTACCTTTATTTGCTTTAATTGATTCTAATGTTTGTGCTTGTTTTTTATGTAATGCAGATGCTTTATGTAAACCTTTTACAACTTTTTTAATTTTTATTTCTGCACCCTTACTAGCTTTTTTAGGTCCCCAATCTTTTCTTTTTACTCCTGAAGGATCTTTTGCTTTACCCGCACAAATCTTACTAGCATATGCGTTAGCATATGCGCTGGGATAAACTTTAAATTTTCTTTTTGCGGCCGCTTTGCCTCTAGCACATAGTTTTGTCATAGTGTCTAAGCCTTTTTCTGTTGTACAATCGTTTTGATTGTATCACTTTTGGTCTAAACAGTAAACGTCCTAGCGAGAGGATTTTTTTTATTGGATTTTTTAACTTGAGACTTCTTTTTTTCTTTATTTTTCTTTTTTGGGTCACCTAATTTACCATCTATTTGTTTAGATATTTGTGATCTTCCTATTACCATTATATTATATCCTTTGCTTTACCTATTATTGGTTTATACTTAGTTTTTCCTTCTTGTCTATAGGCAAGTAAAAATTGTTCACGTCTTCCTTCTGGAATCCAACTACAATGTATCCATCCTGAATTGGGTTCGCCAGGCGTGTAGTACTCGAGGATCAACTGATCTGTTTGAAGGTTCTTTTTAATCCAATCAGCTACCTCAGCATTATCAACTCCAATACATTCGAAATCACAGGCCTCAGCTTTTGCATGCTGGCTGTTACGACTGGATCCTATAGCAAGACATAAATCTTCGCTACGGAATCCGCTAGTTACTTTAACTCTTCCAAAATGGTCTCGTACCGGTTGCAATATATTTTCACATAAAGCTTTTAATTTTTCTATTTGTCCTGAGTTAGGATTATTGTTAATACCTTTACGTATCGCTGTATCTGATTTAATTAATTCTTGTAAACTAAAATTTCGTGTTAATTCCATAATTACTCCAATATTAATTTTTTAATTGATTTTGATCCGTCTACGTTCGACTCGAGCTCGGCCATCGATTTTATACATTGATAAATAACATTATTATTTTTATTTGATCTCATTGCAACCCGCTTCCCTTTCAAGCACATTGACATTGAGGGTTTACCTGATTCAGGATCAATTTGAATTCTGTGTTCTTTGATCTCTCCATTAACAATCATAAGTAGGGCTACAATCAACTCCATTAATGAGCTCCATTTCCGTTAGCTCTGACCTTATCTTTTAAATCTTCAATATCAGCAAGTGCTTTGTCTAATTGATCTCTTAAAAATTCAATATTAACTTTGTTTGTCATATTCATTTCTTGAGTCTCTTCCATTTTTTCGACAGACTTATATAAATCCTCAATTAAAAAATGTTGCTCCTGATCGGTCGGGACCTGCTCGGATTTTTTGAGCAAATCATTTTCAAACAACTCACGTGATGTCTCTA
>Ga0181377_1000361_pt1 | contig 17219 bp, 18 predicted proteins | sample LowvirmetaG_9_FD_130160 | JGI IMG/M metagenome (GOLD analysis project Ga0181377, IMG submission 130160) | Marine viral communities from the Subarctic Pacific Ocean - Lowphox_13 viral metaG | ecosystem: Environmental > Aquatic > Marine > Oceanic | place: Subarctic Pacific Ocean | collected...
GAAATATTTTCTGTTGTCCTTGACTGCCGTATCAAGACTGTCTAAGTCTTGTTCTATATGCGCCAAATGGTTATTCTTAATTATTTCAATCTCTCTATGGAGTTCTTGTGTTGTTATTCGTTTGGCCATTATAATGATCCAAAAGCATTATTATTAACATATATAGTATGTAATTGAGCATCATATTCTGCTATTGTAATTTCATTACTGTGTAATTTTTGTTTTAATTCTGCAATTTGTTCTTCCATTTTACATTCCTAATAAATCTTTACATTTTTGGCAAAATGCTTTTATATGTTCTTTAATTTTCTGTATCATAACCTATACTCTCCCTTATAGTGTTTAGTTGGTGTGCATCCTGTTGAATTAAACATCCGACATGAGTTGATTCTCCGCCTTCTGCTGGATGACTCCATAACCACTCTGAATCTGGGTATATGTCATTTAATCCTATGCTCATTGTTTCGAGCCATTCTGCACTTTTATCAGGCCATGTATATACATAAGCCTCATGTTTAGTATGTGGGAATAAATTACTCCATGTTCTTAAACAATTTTCATTTGTTTGGACAAATAGTATTTTATTCATTTTAAAAGCCTTTCCAGACCAAGGACAACTTGCCCTAATGCTGTCAAAATATTGACCCCAGGGGCAATTACTTTTTGCCGCCTCGCTGTCCACCTTTTTTCTTCTTCTTTTTCTTTCCGCCTCTTTGTCCTTTACCCATTGGCATAATATACTCCTTTTTTTTACATTGCGGCGTCGTTTATTTTACGCCATGCTAACCCGTTATAAACACATACTAATGATAATGTTGTATTAAACACCATATATCCTGCGGCCATGCCACTTAGTGCATTTATTTCTGTTGTTGTATAATTTTTTAACTGTAAGTAATTTCTTGGTGCAACATTTAGTGCGTCAACTGTTTGAGCACTATAGATGCTACCATCCATTTGTATGTTTGCGTTACCCTGTGTACCAAATCCTCTGGTACCTGCCGCGGCATTGAACTCTATGTGTTTGTTGGGTCTAAATTTAACTAGACTTTGTGAGACACCTGTACCTGGCTGACCTAAGTACTTACAGTATATTTCTTTAGTTAATGGCATAACACCATCACCCACTGTAACACCTACAGAGGCGTCTACGTATACATGCTCACCTAGGGTCATTTCATAACTGTTACCGTCATAACCATAATATTCTACTTCATGTACTCTGTCATGTGCACCTGATCCTGCTGTTTCTAAAATAGTCGGACTTGCTGTTGTACCTCTGGATCTTTTATATATTTCTTCAATAGCGGCACTAGTACTTCTACTGTTTTGATATTGTATAACTTCAGGCCCTGATTCGTCTGTAATAACATTTAAACCTGTTTCCCACGTACCTACATTATCACTATGTGCTGTAAGTATACCACCTTCTGTATTTCCGCCTGTTTCTGGGAAGAAGAAGTTAGTACCACCACTTCCTAACCCAACATCTGACATTCTTACGCCTGAGAAGGATATTGTGCCTCCTGATGTAGTAGGTTTAAATGCATCTGCGTGTAAAGTACCACCCTGACCTACTTTTACGTTACCTTGTACTAGTGCTTCACAATTTGTTGGATTTCTGACTGCTCCTACCAGACTTTGCGGATTTTCTTGTCCTAATCCACTTGTTACACCTGTTAATGTGCCAGCATCTGTATATAATCTGTAATATCCACCACCTGCACCTTGTACAAAGAATGTGTTATTGTTAAGGAATGCTAAATCACTGTTTATAGTACCGCTAAATGTTATTGGTTGTCCATTAAACAAGCCTGGATCACTATTAAATAATATCTGATCTATACTGCCTGTGTTAACATTACCAAAGTAATTGTCTATAGTTAAAGATGTATTACCAGATTCTACAATTAAATTACCAGAGTAAGCAATATTACCTGTACTAGTACCTGATGCCAAGTATGTAGTAACTTCAGCATTACCGTAACTAGAACCTGAACCACCAATAGTTAGTGTGTTACCTGATGTTGATAATGTTATAGCACCACTACTTGCTATGTCAAATACAGCATTTGACTGGCTGGCTTGTATGTTTGTTTGCCCTGATACTGTAACAGTACCAAATGATGTACCGCCTGGTACATTGGTTAAACCACTACCATTACCTGTAATTACACCAGTTGTTGTTATATCTCCAGTAGTGTTTAATGGTACATTTAAATTTGCTTCTGTAGATTTTAGTAATAGTGTACTTGTTTCAGTACCTGCTTTAATTAATCTAAAGTCTATCTCACCGTCTTCTGCACCATCTGTAGGATCTGTAATTTTTGCTAAAACATTTGCGTATGTTTTTAGGCCAGAACCTGTGTTTGTGGTCATACCCTGTGTGTTTAACACACTTAACTGATCGCCTGCCACACCTGCGGCAAAACCAGCATTTTTGTTTTGCTTCATTACTAACTGTGTAGGTATAGCAGAGTCGTTTCTGTTGTTTACCATTGTTAGGGCCGCATTACCACTATAGTTAGTCATTGTGGTGTCACCACTTATATCTACTTTACTGTTTCTTAAATTGACTTCACCAATATCTACATCATACCTTATTCTGGCTTTTTGTAAATATACATTTGAACTTCTGGCCGCACTATCCGGACCTAATGTTATAGCATCTCTGGCCTGTAACATAGCATATGTTACATTTGCTGTTGTAGGATTAATATCACTTGTGCTGGCAGATACTAGACTTTGACATGCTTCATCTGTGTATAGCAGATAATATCCGCCACCGCCACTGAATGCCCTTGTAAAGAATACATTATCAGATTTTATAGAACCATTTGCAAATGGATTAGTTGCACTGGAATCCTGAATTAATATTTTTGTTCCGTCTGGAAAATGAGGATCATTAGCACTACTAAATCCTAAATAACTTGTTCCGCCACCACTTCCAGCAGAACCGAAAATAAGACTTAAATCTACAGTAGTATTACCACCATATAATTTAGGTGCTTCTGCTCTACTAGATGCTGAAACAATTGCGGCTCCTACATTTGTTGTAGCACTTATATTTCCGCCTGCTATGTTACTGGTACCTGTGATGTTACCAGTTGCTGTAATAGTACCTGCTGTTACAAAATTACCGTCTATATCTAAATTTGCTGTACCAAAAGGTGCACTTCCTGAACCAAAGTTCTTTTGTGAGGTTTTGTTAAACCTTATAGTACCATTACCCATTAATGTTAATACTGGGGTTAAATTATCATCATTATTTAATTTAGTAACAAATTCTTTAGTTAGTGCAACGTTACCTGTTGTGGGTGTTTGAATACTGTTATCATGATATACAAATTCTTCAAATTGATCTATATATGCTGTTCCATCATGGGCTTCATAACTTATAACACTTACTAAATCATTGTTTCCTATAACTGTGGGCGATGCTGTACTTCCATTACTACGTTTAAATTGTAATTTATTACCAGTTGTGCTACTATCAGAGTATTCACCTAATATTAGACTTGGTGGTGGGTTTGCACTTGTTGTATCTCTAACTACATGTATTTGTGCTGTAGGAGTTACTGTTCCTAATCCAATACCATTAGTTGTAGCATCAAATGTAAAGCCTTTTATACCATCTACAGGCGTTGCTGAGTTAATTTGTACATTACCTGTTGTGCTTATAAGACTGTTACTAGTAAGGTTGCTTGTCATAGCCAAACCATTACTTTGTATAAAGGCTTGTGCCTGTGCGTTACTTAAACCAAAAGATGTTAAATCTGGTGGTGTGTATGTAAATACACCTGAGCTGTTATTGTATGCAAGTGTTCCTGCACCACTGGCAGTTGCCTGAGTTACACTTAATTCTGTTAATTGTATACCTGGTACTGCTGGTGCAAATGTAAATGCACCTGTACTATTATCGTATGCTAAAGATCCACCACTACTTGCACTTGTTGTTGATACACTTAAATTTGCTAATCCAATACCTGGTACTGCTGGTGCAAATGTAAATACACCTGTGCTGTCATTATATGCTAATGAACCACCACTACTGGCAGTTGTTGTCGATACACTTAAATCTGTAAGATCTATAAAACCAGATAATGCAGGAGGTGTATATGTAATTACACCTGTGCTGTTGTCATATGCTAAAGTACCTGATCCACTAGCACTTGCCTGTGATACACTTACTGCCGCTCTGCTTCTGGCATCAGTATAGTATAAATTTGTGCCTTCTGCTAAATTACTTGTAGATTTAGTTGCTAGACTAGTGTCTGCTGGTGTAAAGGAAAATACGTTAGTTGCACTATCAAATGCTAAAGCACCATCGCCTGAAGGCGATGCTGTATTAACACTTATTGATGACAAATTAGCATTTGCTACTATAGTACCAGATCCTCCTAGATCAATAGTAACACCATTAACTACAACATTACTGTTTGCTAATGAGCTATTTTGTATTTCTCCTTCCTCGTCCATGGTATTGATACTACCATAAAAATTAGTGCCGTCATAAAAGAATGTAATTACATCTTCTGCATTTGGGTTTGTACTTAATGTAGAATCGTTATTTACCCATTTCCATGTTGGAGAGAAATCACTAGTAAATATTCTGTGTCCTACTGCATCTTGTTTTAAAATCATTGTACCAGAGTTACCTGCTACAAAATTATTCATTGTTAAAGTAGTTACATTAGATACCAAGTTAAATTCTTGCATGGTACCACCATTAATATCAAATGTTAATGTACCACTTGACACATTTCCTTGATCAGAGAATGTTTCTACAAAATTCTTTACAGTTAATTTACCAGTATGTGATTTATCACCGGTAATTGTTTGTGTTCCTGCAATATGTACTAAATCTGATGTATTTTTTTCAATTAAATTATAAAATGTACTACCATCATTAGTAAATGACCATTTATCTGTGGTTTCATTCCATTTAATTTTTGTACTTGTTGATTGAGGCCTATTAGATATAATTTCTACATCTGCATCTGTTGTTGCATTTGCATTAAGTGTAATCTTTTGGTCTGTAACATATAAATCTGCTACATTTTCGTAATTTAAATTACCATTTACTGTTAAATTACCGCCTACTGTAAGTGGATTTAAGGCTATATGAGCAAGAACTTGTGCATTTGTTAATTCATCTATATTAGTTAGCCCAGAACCGTCTCCTACAAAAGCACCTGCTGTGATAGTGCCTGACGTTGTGTTATTTGCACTTTGTTTAAAGTATAAATTTGTACTGCCTTGTGCTAAATCATCTGTTGTCCTAGCACCAAAAGCCGCGACGCCATTAAAAGAGATTACACCTGTGGAATTATCGTATAAAATCGGGCTAACATTACTAATTGCTTCCCTAATAGCAGAATCACTTACAAAAGATGCAGATCCTACTATAATATTACTAGGTACACTAGTAACTGATACTGTTGTATTTTGTAAGTCTACCGATACATTTGCTTCTGATGTGGTGACTGTTATATTGCTTAATGCCATTTTAGTCTCCTATGAAGTTGGTATTACGGTATATCCTGCACCTAAAGTTGGGTCTCCAATATTTACATCAGGTTCATAACGTTCAATCACTGCCCATCTGTGTGATTCTGTTGTGGGAGGTGTAACATTTGTGTTAGTCCATTTAAATGAGACTACTGTTATTGGGACATTTGTTCGAGCATCTGGTATAATATTACCTGTATAACGTTGACTAGGTATTGTAAAGTTAACAGTACCTGTTGCGGCATTTTGTACAACTATATTTGCGGCGCCTATCTCTGAATTAGCATAACTGCCTGTTACAGAACTTGTTGTAAAGTTAGGTTGTCCATCTGTTGTATTATATGTCATTTGATCTACAATTATTGTTTGCTTGTCTGCTTCAAAAGTATATCCTACTATACTAGTGTTATAATTGTATGTAAACGTTTGTTGCGTTGAAGGAAAAAGTTCGATAACTTGTACGTTATCGGCTCCGCCTACGTAATTTGAAAATGATAAAAGTCTTCCACTCATGATGCTCGTCTCCTATTGGAACTTGCTATATGCGTGATCGCATATAACCTTAATTTGTAGTACTATTTATCCTTTTTACAGATTTTAGGTTATATTTAGATATCTACGTTTAGCAATGTATTTTACTGCTACAAATCCGCTACCACCATTAGCACCAGCACCTCCACCATGGCCTGAATTAGGCGCACCTGCAACTTCTACGTTAGCACCACTGGTGTTATCATAAAAGCCATCATGGCTTTCATTTCCGAACACACCAGTTACCATAGATATTGTGTTAGCGCCTGGGTTAGAATCTTCTACTAGAGGACCATATCCACCTTGTCCTCCTGCGCCATATAATACTACATTACCGGTAACTGAAGCATTAGTACCTAATCCGCCATTGCCTCTGTCATATCTTGTACCATTAAAATGGCCAGCCTGTCCGTTGCCAACAGATCCGCCTCCGCCACCTCCGGCCTGGATGGCATGCCAATCATTGTCATTGTTATCATTTAATAAACCAAATCCTCCATTACCTGCGCCTGTGCCTGTACCTGGTACACCTGCTATGCCGTCTCCTGATCTAGGAAATGGGGGTGGTATACTAGTTGTAAATCCTTCATCTGTATCTTTTGTGCTTAATCCAACACCACCGCCTCCGGCTCCAGGGCCTGTGCCATCCCTACCATTATTAGTATATAAATTTACATTACTATAAGGTGCTACATTATAATCTTTCACAGATAACATTATGTTTGCATCGAATCCAGGTATTTGTGAATTATGATATGAGACTGCAGATAATGGTGCACCTCCTGGCCAACCCAGGAATCCATTACCACCTCCACCACCACCTGGTGCTGTATTTCCCATAAATGTAGTATTACTACCGTCTCTGGTTGCATTTGCTAAAGTACATGTACCACCTGCGCCTATAACTACAGAATTTGAACCTACACCAACTGCAACATCTGTTAACACATTTACTGCACCTGCGCCACCGCCTCCACTGCCGTATGAAGCATTTGCTGGTTCTGGATAATAATCTCCACGTGCTGTTAATATCTGATCGTTGCTCCAATTCTCCCGTTCTTCTCCCCATATTGATTGATTGGAAAATCCACCTGCTCCGCCACCACCTACTACTAGTACGTCTACATTACCCATATTGGAATCTATTGACGCATCGCCTACTGACGTAATATCGAAAGTAGCATTAGATGTAAATGTGTGATATTTTTGGAATGTGTTAGTTGTTACATTTATAGTACCACCTGTTGCTGTTATAGGTGCTAATGAACTAGCATTTATCACATTGCTAGTTACTACTGGCGTAGTATTAACATCACTAGTATACAAGTTAAATGTAAAATTTACATTACTGTCTGAATTTATATCTAAATTTTTTGTTATACTTAAATTACCACTTGTAGGCAATGTTAAAGTATTTGTCATTCCCTCAGCATCTATAAAATCACTTGCAGATGCTGTTCCTGTTATATTCCATATAACAGTAGGCATAACTGTTCTGCCAGATGCCTGTGTAATATTAGTTGTTACGTTAAATGTAACCGTAGAGTTGTTTGTATCAGATATTACTTCATTTATTGCGTATACAGGTTCATCAAATAATGCCTCTACATTGCCTTCATCTGTTCTAAAAAAACCTACTCTTTTACTTGGCATATCTTACTCCGGTTTATTTGGCCAGGTTACACTATCTCTGTCTGTGATATCAGGATATGTTGCTGGTAAATCTCTTAATTGTTGTCTGTATGTTACCCACTCTGCTTTTTTGCTGTCACTTAATGGGCTATCTGCACCCACTGTCCAGTCGCAACTGATTAAATCTGCTGTTCGCTTTGTTCTCAGCCAATGATTAAGGTCTTCTGTTTGTGGGTTTGCTACAACTGTTAATGTATCTAGATCTACTCTTTTATTTTGTATATCATCTGTAAATATATCCAGACTAGCATGTTCTGTAAATTTTGCTAATCTTCTGCTGAGTATATCTGCACTCATGCTTCTGCATATTATAATACTGCCAGTGTTTTTGTTATATATTGTTCTGTACATTATTCTTTCTCACCCTTTGTAACTCTAAGGAACTGATAACCCATGTTTGCAAAACCTCTAAATGCTGGTGTTGTATCTAAATCATTAAATCCTTCTAATTTTACAGTTGCATTTGCTGGTTTCATATCTGATGCCGCACCGTCTGTAACAGCCGCCGCAATTGTTAATGGCATTTTTTTAGCCAAGCCTATACTTGTGGGCGGATTACCATCTGGTATGTTTGTAAAGCTCATACTGGTTGATATACTTTGTGTATGTGTTGCTGTAGCATTTGCCCAAACGACATCTACATTACCTCGCATACCATAGTTATAACTGCTACCTGTTGCTGTTCCTACAGGTTGTCCTACTGCTGTTAATTCATAATCTCCCAGATTGATACCATCAGTATCATATTCTTCTTCTGATAATAATAAATGACTTTGCGTCGCAACATTAAAATTACTTGTAGAATGTGCTGTTGCTATGTTATTCGGATTATCTGCTAACTGCGTTCCTGCACCAAACGTTTTCATAGCATCATTAACTACAATACCACCATACAACTGATTATTAAGATTTAAATTAGCATATTCTCCTGTATATACACCAGGAACAGGCAATGCTACTACTGGTATACTTGGAATACCGCTGTTACCCATTTCTCCTTCATTTTGAGCTGTAGTATGATTGTATATACCACTATCATGAAACATTAACACTACTTTTGCGGTAATTATACCATCACCATTATCCATTTCTGTTACACGCATAACTCTGTATGCCTGATTATCGAATCCGTATCTGGCATTTGTAACTTTAACTACATCTCCCACATCAACTGTGAGTGCTGTATGATTAGCCTCAAATTCTAGTGTTCTACCTACTCTGCCTTGTAGTAGATCTATGTTACCTAAATTTGTAGCACGAGCCTTGTCATTAGTTAAAAACAATCTTGTACTTAAAGTATTTGTTGGCTCATTAGTATTTCTGCTGTATCCTGGAAAACCTTCTCCGAATAATGGCGGAGGAGGAACTTCTAAAAATACATTATCTGTTTGGTCTTTTGCTTCACCATTACTATATTCTATATCTGCTTGGTTATAAGTTGTAAATAATTCAGGATCTGCTACTGTTATACTGCTTACTATATTATCATCATTAAATATAAAAGCATTGGCAAATTCTGCTGTGGTAACAAGTCTGTTTGGTACTACTGAGTACTTTCCTGCTTTGGGATTGTATGTAAAGAATGTTGCACTATTTTGACATATCTGATCTATGTTAGTTAAATTAGGTTGGAATGTACTTAAACCACCATTAATTTTCCATCTATGATGTGATGTAGTAGTACCTGAACTAGTGACATATGCAACATCTTCTATTGCATAATCATACATGTCTGTAAATGATGGTAAATCTAAATCATCATCTGTTAAACCACATCCATAACGGTCATTCTTAAGATAATCTAATAAAACGTTTGCTGGATTATCCAGGCTGTTTTTAAAATCATAACTTATTGTGCCTAATCCTTGTAGTCCATTACCTGCATCGTAATCTACTTCTACAATACTGATTATAGCATTACTACCTAATTTATTAGGATCTCCTGCCCAGTTAGTAAACATTGTATTTGCCGCTACGGCTGTTGTACTGCCTCCTGGTGCTGGAAATATTTGTGCATTTGCATGAGTGTTACCTGAGTATACTCTACAACGTATTTTACCATTTACATTTGTTACTGCTGTACCATTAGGATCTGTAAGACTAACTACTTGGTGTGCTAATGCACCTGTTCCAAAATTTAACTTACTGTCTCCCCTATAAACGTCGCTTATAGTTACAGTACCTGAGTCTGTTTGTTCACCAATAGCAAAGGCATACACCATTGTGTTATTTTGATTTTTAATCATGGCATCTATGGCTATTCCGCCTAGAAACGATTCGCCATAATATACTGGTAACTTATTATCTGTACTGGGATCTAATTGTATTTTAACACCCGGGTCTTTTGCTGATTGTATACTAGGTACGCCTGGTCCTAATGCTTTTGCTGTTGCTATAGCAATACCACCTGCTAGTAAAGAGGTAGCAATACCTAAACCAGTTAATGTTCCTGCCGCGGCAAAGGCTGCCGCGAATCCGGCTCCTGTAATTGCACCTGTTATTGCGGCCGCTATTGCTGTAAAAATTGCCATATACTATCCCTCATATACATAATTTGTTTCTACTTCTCTCCAACCACGTTTTTGTAAGTCAAAATCTGGTGACTCTACCATGTTTGTTAGTGTAAATGCTTCTATTATGCCTTTTTCTTTTAATTTTTTACCAAATTTTACATATTCTACTAGTAATTTGTAACCTAGTGTTGTGTTTCTTGCTTCTGGTTCTACCCACCATGCATATTCTCTTAATATTTGTACATGAGGTAGCCAGGGATCTGGACTTATACCTGCAACTAACATACCTAAAGGTTTATCGTCTTTTTCTGCTATAAGTATGACACCTTTTTTCATAAATCCTGTAATTAAATTAGTTATATAATTTACATTATATTGAGGATTATGAAATGCACTGAAAGGAGCCGCATTGGCAAAATTAATCATCATTTCCATAATGACTTCATAATCTCCTATTCCTGCTCGTCTTATCATTATCTTTGTATACTCCTTCTACGGCCACCGCCACCGCCACGGCCACCACCACCACCGCCACCTCCGCCTCCGGAGGAACTGAACTCTCTACCGAAGTCAAATTGTACATTATGTAAATCTTTTACTCTGTCCATAATTGTATCTGTGGGGAAGTAACGTTTTCTGTCTACTTCATTTGTTCTTTGTCCTGTAATTTGGTTTTCTAAAATACTTAGTGTACTTGCCGCTGTAATACTTACTGTTGCTGTATTTTCTCCATCCAGTACATCTAATTCTTCTACTACAGAGAAACCTGTAATTATACCTTTAAAACGTTGATATACATTAGTTGTCTCACCAGTATCAGTATTAAAGAAAGCCCTTTGTACTACTACATTACCACCTTTTACTGTGGTGCCTAATACTGTGGTTAAATAATTATTACTATCTACAGGCACACCACTTAAAGATAATTGTAAATCTCCTGTAGTTGCTTTAATGTTTTCTGTAATAGTTCCACATTGTAGGAATCCGCCTAGTGCTTGATATCCAAATGCTGGATCTGTGGCTGTTGCTGTAGGCATTTTATATCCATTAGTTAATTTGTAGGTTGTCGCACCTAATGTTAAGTCTACTAGTAATGCGTGATTTACACTATCAAATGCTACTTCTGGTATACTTGTACTCATTATTGTAATACCTCAATTAATTTTACACTAGGGTTTTTGTATTGTAACCTGTCATAAGGTTGTATAGTGTAAGGGTTATATTCTGCAAATTTTACATTAAAAAACGGAGATACCTGGTATAATTGGACGCTTCCTACATGTTTATTAGGTCTAGATAATGGTATTGCAATATTACTGCTTGAACTAAAGGCAACATCTGCTGTTACTTGAGCAAACCCTCCACTGCCAAAACCACCTACTCTTATCCAATCGCCTGCTCTAACTAAATTACCTGATGGACTGCCTGTAACTGCTGTAGTATTTACATACACATTAGATTCGCCATATACTGAGCTAGTATGGGTTACATTTGCTAAATCAGTTACATCTCCCTGGTATGTTGTAAATCCAGGAATAGCCATAGTATATGCAAATTGTGTATGATCTTTCATAGCCTGTTCTATATCTAAAATATCGTTTCTGTTTTCGCTATAAGATTTACCTGGGCTTATACCTACTTCGAATTGATATATAACATTTGCTGAATAATGCTCTGCGGCATATTGACCACTTAATCCTGTGCTTCTATTTACAGGCTTGTTTAACACTATCTTAAGATATGTTTCTGGCAACATTACGTTACCGAATGCACTTGCTACGCTCATGTGTATAATACCTCCGCGAATTCAAAAGCATCCTGGAATTGTACTGTGACATTACCTGGACCTCCTGGCACTAGGGTATACCTAGGCTTGTTTATTAGTGTAAATGTCATTCTTACATCTGTACCTGTTAACACATTAGGTGAACCTAGCGAGGCATAGCCTCCTGACTTAGTTGTGTATACACGTTCTAAAGGAATGTCTAAATATTTTGTTCCTATACCTCCATAAAAATCACTTGCTGATCTGTCTTCTGCTATCACCATTAAATTTTCATTATCTGTGTCATTTAATTGTATATAATCACCTTTCTTAAAATATAGGGCACCTCCTTGTATATTGTTTTGATTTGTACTTAATGTTAACACTTTAGTACTGGGTGTTAATTGTACAGGAGGCGATTGATTGCTAGTATTTGCTTGTCCTGGTCTGCCGTATACACTTAAATCTAAATTATTAATTGCTGTAGTAGTTGCGTTACCTCTGTATTTTAGTATGTAATCTAATCCTGTATTTGTACTACCAATATTAATTATTTCTGATGTGACCTTTGCATTTTTATCTATATACGCAAGTAAGCCTCTAACATCAGGATCTGTAGCATCTAACACAGGAGGTAACGTCACAGTTAATGAATATGGCCTAATACCAAACACTACGCCTGTAGTTATTTCTGAACTTCTGGATATACTACTGTTTGTTATATCCTGATATGTTAACTGCAGGGACGTCGCATTGTCTATAACGTATTGATAATTACTCATTATCCTGGTACCCTTCTAGCACCTGCTCTGGTTACATTGTATATAAATTCTGGGTCTCTGGCAACTAGTGTTTTAAATGAGGCGGCATCGACTGCATTTATGTTGTATGTTACACTACCTCCTCCAGCACCTCCGGAACCTTGTAAATTGTTGTTTGGTATAATTGTACCACTTGCACCTGGCATGAAGAGCTCCGGTCCTTTTTCGCCCACGATGTATGGTTGGCCAGCACTTACTGGCCCACCTTGTGCTTTAAATAAACCAAATATAGGTTCTGTAATGAACTTTTGTACTATTGCTCTTGCAAATGTTTCACGCAATATATTTCTAAAGTCTTCAAATGAACTTTTACCTGTTAAAATAGCATCTACTAGTGCATCTTCAAATGCTTTACCGGCTTTTACTAGTCCATCTTCAATTGTTTTAATAGGATTAGTCATTTCTAGTAATCTTTCTTGTACTGTTTTAAATATACTTTGTAATAATTCTATTGTTTCTTTTATTTTTTGTGGGAAGTCTCTGGTAAAGAAATCTCCAATTTGTAAAATAATTCTTTCAAAATATCCTAATGTTAAATCTAATTCTCTGTTTGTTTCTGTTGTAGCAACTTTAAATTCTTTAACTTTCTCTACTGATGTAGTACCTATATCTTTGAGGCTATTTAAATATTCTACAATACCTGAAGAATTAAACAAATCAAATTGTTGCATTTCTTCTTCTGCTATAGACATTCCTACAATTAATGCATTTTTAAGATTTGCTAGGAAGTCCTGGACTTCTTCGCTACTGTTTCTTAATCCTGCTCTTTGTAATGCTCCTAAATTGTCGAATTGTTTTGCTAATTGATCAGTCATTACTCCCATTTTAGATAATTCTGCAATGGCATCTCGAGCAAGATTACCAGTTCTAAAGCCTTCAAATACAGCTCTAAAATTAGGACTTTCAATTGCTTTGAAAGACCTATTCATTATATTAACTGAATTCGCTAAATCTTCATAATCTGCTTTTGCTTTAGCACCAGTTACTGGGAATAAATCTTGTCCAGGTATTGCTCTACCTAATCGGACAACAGCATTTACTAAATCTGCTAATGTTTGGACAACTGCTATAACTATATCGATAAATTCATTCTTAAGGAATTTTGCAAATCCTTCAAATCCGCCTTGTTCTTCAGATACTTTTAAAATTAGATCTGTAAAATCTTTTGTTATTTGTTCTAAAGCAGGAGCCAACTCTGCTGTAAAGGCATTTGCAATACCATTTGTTAATGTTTGTAGCTCATTAAAAGAATCATTAAAGTCTTCTACGCCCTGTATTGCACTCGTACTTAATACAGCACCTAAAGCCTGTGCTCTGGTAAACATCTCTTGTAAACCAGCCGCACCTCCCATTAAGGTGTTAACTAACTCTGCACCTTCACTGTCGAACGCCTTAAAGGCAAGTGCTAGTCTTTGCGTTGCATCGTCTGTGTTTGCTATACCATCTGCAAATTCAAATAATACTTCTTCTGCACTCTTAAACGATCCGTCTGCATTTCTTACATCAATACCTAACTTTTTAAGTGCAGGTAATAATTCACCAGCACCTTTTTGGGCTTCACCTAATCTTCTACTAAATCTACGTAATGCAACCTGAGCCTGATCTGTACCTACACCGGCTTGTTCGGCGGCAAACGAGAATTTCTGTAATGTTTCTGCACCAACACCTGTTACTTTACTTACTTTACCAATACGGTCAATTAAAGCCGCTTGTCTGGCTGTCAAGGCGACAAACGCCGTGGTTAAACCTAATACTGCAACTGTGGCTAACTTGGCTACTGCAACTAATCCACCTACTGCTTTACCGGCTACTTTTATACCAGTAGTAAATGCTTTGCTTGATACTTTTAACGTGGCTTTAATAGGTATAGCCATTATAATCTCCTAATAACTTTTTTTAATGTTTTTTCTATAAAAGCAACAGTAGGATCTAGTAGTCCCTTTTTAGGTCTTGCTTTTCTTAAATTCTTTATACTGTAACCGCCTGTTGTTTTACCTGTACCTGCACTTGGTGGATTGGGGTATAGGCCTTGGTCTATAACACCTGAATAATCATAATCACCTTTAAGTGTAAAACCTCTGCTGTTATTTCTGGTAATCTTAGTATTGTCTTTTGCGTTACCTGTTTTACCTCGAGGTGTTACTCTTTGCATTTCCTTAAGGCTTTCATTAGGCAAGGTATTACGCACATAACGTTGCAACTTTTTAACTTTGCGTTTGTATATTTTATCGTTAACCTTTAGTCCCATGTGTTTCCTTAAATTTACTGTACATTTCGTCTATATGACTTTGTTGATATGTACTTGTAATGTCTTCACCTCTTGCTTTCTTATCTGCTCTTACTTTAATCATATTAGCATTACTAAATATCATTAAATCTACTGTTGTTGCACTTTCCAATATTTCAGTTGGCAACTTACCATAACTAGATGCCATGGCATCTATCATTTGTATAAGCGATTCTTCCCGCTCATCAAGTAAAGGAGTGCTTGTTACTTTCCCAGCGACTCGGTTACTTTCAATACTGCCGCATTCATTACGTCCATGGGCAATATATTACCATCGCTCATTACTGGGTGTCCATGTTCGTCTAATATTAACTCCTGAATAACTTTATACATTTCACTAGGGTCATCTTGTTTTACACTTGCTAATTTTGTATATGTATCTATAGGCAATCTGTCTTGCACATAGAAATCTAACTCATCACCGTATGCTTCTACGATATCTGAATCATTAATTGTTATTTTGGTTAATTGTGGTTTCGCGGCTAATTCTTGTAATTTCATATCTTTATTCCTTTATATCTCTTTTTTTCAAATTGTGTAATGCACTTAAACAAAATGCAATACGTTTGTGTGCTTTGGTTATATCACCGCCTGCACATCTAAGTTCATTCTGAGCCTTCGCTATCTCCGTTTCCATGCTCTTCAGCACTTCCTGAGTCTGGTGCTTGTCCCATATCTCCATAACTTTCTTCCTCTATATCTGTATTTATTGTTTTTTTAGATTTTGAGCCCATTTTAATACCATGCTGTTTTGCAAGATCTCTAAAATCATGTGTCTCTCCATCTATAACAACATCGTATGTGTTCATGGTCCATTTACCATCAACTATACATCTGTTTGCTATTTTATGTACTTGTTTATCCATAATAATTCCTTTAAAAGAACACCCCCATTGCTGAGGGTGTACTATGTTTAATTACTAAACGGTTGCTTTAGTCAATGATCCATTTACTATAATGGAACCTGGGCTAATCCAGACGGCTTGATCGATACTAGCACTTGGTGCCAGTCCTGCAATGAAGCCTTTTCCGTGTAAGTAGTAATCACTAGAATCAGCGCCTTCAAATGCAACACTGAAGAATACTTCTGTTTTGCTATTTGATGTGTCAAATAATCCAGCATTTTTTACTGTGTTATTTACGTCTGTGATACCAAAGAATGCATCGTCATCTAACAACATGTTAAATGATACCTCATTCTCTACAACTGTTGTGAAAGCACTACTTGATGTGCTGTCTAAAGTTGAGTATCTTACAGTTCCTGGGGCGGTTGAAACGGAAATATCTTGTACCAAGGGTACGACAAATCCGTTAGTTGCTCCTGGAGCCGCTAGTGTTATACTGTTACCTAATGTGAGGATCGCTTGTGAACCGCTAGTTACATTAATTACTCCTGCCATGTTATTTCTCCTATATGGTAATGAAGTTATACGCGAACGTATAAGTTATTTTGTCATCTGTTATTTCAGTCTCGTAATCACTGTTACTATCTGTAACTGATGTAATTACATTCCTGGCAATTAACAGATTTGAAACAACGGTATTAATATCACTGAGCTGATTTTTGGCATCTGTTGTAAAATAAGCATTTATAGTTGTAGTAGTCTGGTTAACATCGCCCTGATCCAGGGTTCTGTACAACTGTTCTACTGCTATTTCTTGCTCATCTACATAAACGACGTTAGGGTTTTTCTCATAAAGAGGGTTACCACCCGAATCGAATGGTAACTCCTGACTTATTGAAATATTGCTGTGTCCAGATAAGTTAGTTGTGATCTGAGTTATTAAATCTGATCTTTTACTCATTATCTAACCACCACAATACTATTTTTTGACCTTGATCGTCTTGTTCTGGCAAATGTTGTTAATTTCTCATCGGCTTCTACAACACCGTCTCCATCCGCATCATAAAAATCTGCTACACTTAATAATTCTTGAAAGATGTCATTAAATTTAGCGTCATAATATGTTATTTTTGCTACTTCTGGGGACTCGTCGTTACCGAATTCGGCAAACAAAGGCGCGATGTATTCCTTAATACAATAGTAAACAGTCATATCTGTGAATTGTTGCTGTCTACCTAGTGTGTTACTTGGATC
>Ga0181377_1000362_pt1 | contig 17204 bp, 12 predicted proteins | sample LowvirmetaG_9_FD_130160 | JGI IMG/M metagenome (GOLD analysis project Ga0181377, IMG submission 130160) | Marine viral communities from the Subarctic Pacific Ocean - Lowphox_13 viral metaG | ecosystem: Environmental > Aquatic > Marine > Oceanic | place: Subarctic Pacific Ocean | collected...
ATATCAGGTGCGGTTGGTATTGCGTCGGCTGTAGGTGGTGCTCAATCAGGATCATTATTTAACCCAGTAAAAACACCTCCAAGTGATAAGCGTTTAAAGAAAAATATAAAACTTATAGGCAAATCTAATAGTGGTTTAAATATATATGCTTTTGAGTATATAAATAAAATATTTGGTAAAGGTGTTTTTCAAGGAGTTATGTCTGATGAAATACCAACAAGTGCTGTTACTAAAGGTGAAGATGGATATGATCGTGTAGATTATTCTAAGCTTGATGTTGAATTTAAAAATATATAACCATGAGCGCATACGACAATCCTAAATTAATAAACGATAAATCAGCTTTAGCCTGGGCAGCGGCTGCTCAGCAAGTTACTGAAGCTGTAGCTACAGGTTATCAAAATTACGTAGATTTTAAAATTAAAAACGCTGAAATATCTAAGAAAAAACAAGAAGTATTTGATTTAGCCTGGAATGAAGCTTCGTTAAAAGCTTACGAAAATGCTGACAAAGCCTATGAAGATGTTGAAGACGCTGGTTTAGAAGACTCTATAATAGATAAAGCTAAAGAAATACAGGTCAGACTAATGGAAGGTGTTGGTAAACCTGGTGACGCTGATTATAAAATGGGATCTATAGAAGCTCAAACTATTTTAAAAACTAGAGGAGGCTTAAATAAAGAACAAAGAAAAGAATATAGTGAGATAGTCTCTGCAGCAAATACAAATTTAAGAGATCTACAAGACGATGCTGGTATAATACTATCAGACGTGCAAGATGTAGAATTATACAAAGATGGACCAGGTCCAGGTCGTGAATCAAACTGGTTAGGTGGTAATTTTCAAGAACAACTAGGTACTAATTTAGCGGCTTTTGGTTTATCAAACATTTCAGCCGAAGGAATGACTGTTGATAGTAAAGATTACAGAAGATTAAGCAACGGTGATAGAGTAGTAGAAGTTGTAACTACAGTTGCGAAAGGTTCTAAAATATTAAAAGATGGTTTAGGTGAAGGCGGATGGTTAACAGACGCTAAAAACAAAGATCCTAACAATACGTACAAAGTAAACGAAGACGGTAGTGTTACTTTTACATGGAAGAAAAACATGAAAAACTGGGACGGTCAGTTATTAAAAGCAACTGAAGCAGCTACTGATACAAATCAAACTTTAGTAGACGCTAATATATTAGATAAATCTGGAGCTAAAATAACATCTAGTTTTAAAACAGCTTGGACACCTGTTGGAGACACCATACGTACACGTGCTGGTAAAGTTAGAACTTTAGTAGCATCTGAATTTATAGATATGAAAGGCATAGACAAGGCTTTAGAAAAATTCATGGAAGGAAGATTAGCTAGTTTATACGCTCTACCACCAAGAGATAAAAAAGCTTATATGGAACAACGCTTAGAAATGGGTGATATTAATATGAACGAGTTTGTTAAATTAACAAAAGATCAACAAGAATCATGGTTAAGATTAGCTGAGATAAATAAAATACGAGAAGACGCAGGATTAACTAGCACAATGAATATTGATCAATTAATGGCTAGCACAAATCCAGATACTAATAAAAAGTATACTCGTGAGGAAGCTGAAGACGAGGTAGGTGAAACACCTGGTTTTAATTTTGTTAGAAGAGAATTAACAGACGATGACATAAAGCAACTAAAAGAAAGAGGTCTTACTAATTACAGGGCTGGTGAATATGGTTACTTCAAAGAATCAGATCCATCTATGTCTTACGCGCCACAAGGCAATAGAGGATTAACATCAGCGCAGGAAACAGCTTTATCTAATAAAAATGCTCAAGCAAATAGATTTGCAAACACAAACTTTAGAGGTGATATATTTAGCGCAGCTATGTCTAGTAGGTTATCTAAACCACAAGCTGGTGATAGAAAAATAATGTCGTCTGGAGATAATTGGAAACCAATGATATGGGTTAAGTCTAGTGCAGATGGCGTGTCAGGCGCAGGTGCTTGGGTAACCTCAAAACACAATGGACGATCCTCATTTACTAACGACGAAAGAGTACAGTTAACAGATTACGTTGACTTATAATAAAAATAAACAAATATGTATGTAAACCCAGAAACGGGACAACGATACACATATGACGAGCTAGTGGGTCTAGCTGGTGGTGTAGAACTTGTTGATCAATATATAAGCCAAAATGGCCTAGCTGAACTAGGTGATGTTGAAGAGATTGAAACTGAAAGCATAGATTTTCAACAAGTCACTGTACCAGATGCGGGTGCAAGTGTAGTGACGGATATAGATCCAGCGCCCGAGAATACGGAATTAGATTTGGAAAATATTTCCTTGGCTTCAGCCACAGACGTATTTGATGAAGATCCTTTTAAAGAATTAAAACAAGCTAAGGCTAATCTAGCTCATTTTAACAATGAAGTATTTGATCCTAATAATGGTGCAGGAGGTTTAGCGCAAAGAAAAAAATTAGAAAAACTAGTTAAAGATGCTCAAACTAAAATAGAGCAAGGAGATATAAACTTAAAGATACCTGAGACTATAATAAGAAAAGATAACAAAGAAGTTGTAGACGCTTTGCGAGGTGCATTTTCAGGTATTGTTTTTGATGATAACTCTTATTTTTTAGACGACAAAATTACAGCTAATCTAGGTGGTGATAAAGTTACATTAGACTTAAATCCACTTACTGAAAAAGGTGAAAAAGAGTTTTTTGAGAATTATAAGAAAATACAAGAATACGAAAAAACAATTAAAGCTAAAAACGCTTTTGAACAAGGTGCGTTCTCTAACATTATGAATGCTTTTGATAGCGGAGCTTTAAACGTTGAAGACGTTAATGATAACTTAAAAGATGCTGGTTATGTATTTGAACCCGTAGAACAAGAGGGTTTAGTAATAGGTTATGAGTTAAAACAAAACGGACAAGTAGTAGCTAGCGATATATTTAATCAAGAAATAGACAGTCCAGTAAGAATAGGTAGTACCGATAGTATAGAAAACTATATAGCTAAAAACTTTACTAAAGAAGATTTATCTAAGTCTATGGGTATCATGTTTCCTTTGGTAGCTACTCATTTAAAAACTTTAGATCTTGAAGAAACAAAACGTATTGACGTCGTAAACAATAAGCCAGATGAAGAGCTTTTTGATTATGATGTTTTATCTGGACAGTTTTCTAAGCTTGCAGACATATTAAAAAACAAAGAGTATTTTACAGAGGCAGAACAAAAAGCTATAGATTATATGCTTAAGTTTTCTGCTAATCCCGAAGGAAGAGGTGAATACGTAGACTCTGGAAGTATATTTATAGAAGATGAACTAGTAATGCTTACTCCTAAAGAACAATTAGATTATGTACGTAATTTAGGTTTTTTAGATACTATGCAGTTTGCTGACGAAGGAGTTAGAATTGATAATGCTGCTTTAAAAGAAAAACTTTTAAACAACAACTTGTGGTCTAACGCTATAGACTACTCTGTTAAAACACAAAGAGAAGGGGCGATTGCTAAAGCAAAACAAACGGCTGCTGAATCTGTTATGTATAATTATGACAGAAGAGAAAGAGAGTTAGTTAGAATAGGTTTACTTGTACAGAACGCTGGATACGACGTTATAAGAGATGAAATTAAAAGCGAAGCAAAAATAATTCAAAACTATAATAACACAACAAGCTCTATTATAGAAGGTGAAATACAATTAATAGCCAACAACTTAAAAGATATACCAGCTAAAATAGGTTATACTAAAACGGACGGGATTGTAGACAATACTTTATTTTTTAATTTAGAAGCTACAGAAGAATTAACAGAAGATCAACAACAGTTATATGACGAGGCTAATGCACGTTTAATAACCCTACAAAACACATTAGGAAGATTAGAATCTGATTACAAAAAAACAGTAGGAAACTACGTTAATCACGTTGCTGAAGCTGCTCAATTTAGAGAAGACACTAACGTTGTTATTGGTAAAGACGAAGAAGGTAAAGACATAAAAAGAAATATACTAGACGAATTTGGTAATGTTTTTAAGGAATATGAAATAGGTAATTTAATTGCTAAAGATTTTACAGATGCTAGTTATAGTATAGCTTTAGCTTTACCCACCTTATTTAATTCTGAATGGGCTATTAACGAGCAAAAAACTTTACAAAGAAAAGAAAAGTATTATAAATCATCAGCAGCATATGATGACGCGTTTGGTGAAGGTGAATTTGGTTTGTATTCTTTAAGAACATTGTTTCAACAAGCGCCAAATATAATATTAGCTATTGGTACTGGATCTGCGGGTAATGCCTTAAAGCTTAGTGATGGTTTAGTTAAAACATCTATAGCATCTACGTTTGGTGTAACTTCTGGTACAGATATGTATAGAAATCTTAGCGTTCAAGCTGATCTTTTAGACATGGCAAACAAACAGGTTGAAACTCTTAATAGTTTATGGGAGGCTGGTAGAATAGATCAATTTGATTATTCTCAAGGATTACTTGATGCAGAAAAAACTATAGCAATGGGGGAAATGACACCATTTCAAATAAGTGCTGCTTCAGTTGCTACGGGTATAATAGAAGGTGGTGTTACTAGATATATAGGTTCTGCTAATAACACCTTTAAGTTTTTAAAAGATGTTAAAGGACAAGGTCAAATTAATATATACAATCTATTTAACAAACCAAGTTTAAATGCTTGGGGAAGTTTTGCAATAGAAGGCGGTAAAAGAATTGGTGGTGAACTTGTAGAAGAAAACCTTATATACGGTGGAACACAAGGTGTATCTGAATCTTTAATACTACAAAGAGACGCTGACTGGTCTCAGTTTGATGATACTACTTTAGCTACTCTTATAACAGCTGGGTTTGCAAACACATCTGGAATAGCTACATCAGCCATAACTGAAATGTCGGCTACTAAGAAGTTTAGAGAAAAAATAAATAAAGCTACATCTGAGATACAGGAGATGGTTAATCTCATGAATGGCCCAGGTGTTAGTGAAAATCAAAGAAAAACATTTACCGCGGCTATAAAACAAAAGCTTATAGACATAGGAGCTGAGCAAACAGCTTTGGGTGTAGACGTAATTGCTTTAGGTTCTGAAAATGTGGTTGACTTAGTAGGTTTAAATGTACTAAAAAATAACTTACTTAATGAGGCTGGTGTTACTCCCGATATGGATTCTAACCAAACTCAAAATCAAATTGATAACTACAAAAAAGAAAAACTAACTACCACTGAAGCAGATAGATTTGATCAAAACCTAAATAGCTTAGATACAAATATAAACTCTATAAAGGAAGGTAATAAAAACTATGACAATGTAGAAACATTACTAGGCGATGCGGGCAGAAAAGCTAGATTAAACTTAGATGAAAATACTCCTAACTGGAACGGTAAGCTAGATAAAAGACAAGAGTTAGCACAGGTTGTAGAAGAAATACATAGAATGGAAACTGAGTCTTATGTTAATAAGGCTAAAGAAGATACTGAAATACAGAAAGAATGGGAGGAGCTAAAAAATAATGCAGCCTCTAAGTATGAAGGTGATAAAAGAAAAAAAGAATATAAAGAAAAAATAAACGCTTTACAAGATGCTTTTTATGCTCAAAGCGGTAGAGCTTTATTTGATCAAGATACTAGAGTAGTAACTGTTTCTAGTGATATAGACTTTAAGGCAGATCAATTAATGTCTAATGAAAATATAGGCGCTTTAAAAATTGTTGAAATACCTAACATAGAAGATCAGATAAGTTACTTATACACGCTGGCTGAAAACGGTAAAATAAATCCTAAAGACATAAGTCTTTTTACAGATAAGTTAAAGCAAGGTGGAAATGGTTTTATTGTAAACAACGAGTATATTACAATAAATAAACAAGCTGCAGAGCAAGCTATGAAAAACGGAGACATCAGAGCCGGTGTAGTTGTTTACCATGAGATTAGTCACGCTATAGATGAATCTTATTTTGACACTAAGGAAGAGTTTAATAAATATACAGATAACTTATATAAAGCTACATCGACTAGTGAAAACCCTGTATTAAGATCTTTAAACACAAAGGTTGAAAACGCTTTGTTAAGTAACGAAGAGTATTCAAATGATGCTAGAAATGATAAAGGTGAATTACTACCCTTTAACGAAAGAGGTGATACGTTTAAAATAGAGTATGCTGCAGAAATGCAATCACTTAGTTATGCTTTAGAAAAAGAATTAAACTTAGAAGACACGTATGGCACTCAAAACATATTAAGCAAATTAGCTAATAGAGCTGGCTTTGGATTAAAGGTGAATACACCTGAAAAAGCTTTAAGTTATTTAATAGGAAATAACGCAGCTTTTAGAAGAGGTGAATTTACTTCTCAAGTTAGAGCAAAAATAGGTAAAGAAGGCATTAAACCTAATCAGGGTGTTAATGATTCTAAGCAAATAGCTGATAGAATAAATATAAAATTTGAGGGTAAAGAAAACTTTAAGCCTATTCTACCTAAAGACGTAGAGACTATGGTTAACAAAGTTTCTAATAGAGCTTGGACTAGATTCGGTAGTGGAGTACCACTTAATATAAGAGAGGTTCATTACAGTAGAAGAACATATCTAGAACACGCAAAAAGTAAGCTTCGTGAAATAGCGTTAAAATGGGATCCAGATTTAGGAACTTTTAATAGCTTTATGGCTAATAGAGGTATGCAAAGAGCTAACGCTTTTGCAAACGAACTAGGTGTTCCAAAAGGAAAAGCTAACGTTAGAATAGGTGAAGACAACGCGGCTGAAAACGTACAGTCAACAGACAATACAGAAACTTTAAACAGAAGAGCTGAAGTAGAAGCTAAAGAAATAAAGCCTACTTTAAAAGAAAAAATAAAGTTTTCAAACCAAGCGGAAGTAGAAAACAAACTAGAGGAAAAGCTAGGTAAAGAAATTAGATATAGATTACCTAAGTACAACGCTGACACTACTACAAAACAAAAAACTGATTTTGTAAACGAGTTAGGAAAAGGAATGCAAGGATCTTTTAAGATTGTTATAGACGCAATGGGTGCTAGAAATAAAACTATAAACCTATACGAACAATTCTTAAATGAAAACTATACTACGTTGTTAGGACCAAACGGTCTTACAACTACGTATTTAGCAAAAGCTTTTCCTCAATCCATAGAAAAGTATGTTAACGGTCTAGGTTGGGTTAAATACGATAAGTGGAAAGGTAGAACAAAAGGTAGCAAGAAAGGTCAGGTAGATTTCTATAGATCTACCGAGCTAGGACCTATGGCTGGAAGTACTGCCGGTAATCAAAAAATGCGAAGAGTAAAAGATATTAAAAACGCTATACCTTTAGCTAAATTTAAGTCTAAATATATTAAACTTGACAATGGTAAATTAAAAATACCTCAAATGCCTACAGAAGCTCTAGCTAAGCAAATAGCTCAAGAGATAGGATTAGACTTGTTTAATGAGCAGATACAGAATCCTGATAGTGAAATAAGAAAAGACTTTATAGAACGTCAAGAGTTTTTTGGAGCTGATATATTAGATAACTATGTAGAACAGTTAATGTATGATGTTTCAAGACCAAGTGTTAAAGATCAATTAGCTTTATTTACTGACGGTGAAAGAACAGACTGGCTTAACAATAGAACTAGATTTTATGATGAAGTAAAAAGACTTAACCTACAAGAGTTAACATCTACACAGATTAAAACAAAACTAAAAAACGCTCACAAAGCTGTTTATGGTAATAGGTTTACAAACGAGCAACACATAGGTGTAGCAAATCAGTTTGGTAATTTACTTGTGCCGCAGAGAAAAACAGGTGTATTAGAAACAGAACAAGAATGGTTTGATTATTTAGAAACTGTAATAACAAATGTTGACAATGTAGAAAACGTTATAGTTTATACTAAAGCAGATCAATCCGTAGCAAATTCATTAAGAGACTCTAGTACAATGGTAGAGGCTAGAGAGTTTGTTGAAAAAACCTTATATCCTGCGTTAGTTAAAAAATATGGAAAACCTAAAGCTTTAGACTTAATGGTTGCTTTTACCCCAGCTTCTTTTAGTAATGGAACTACTATATTTGGAGACTTTATAGCTACAAAAAACAACGAATTAATAGGTGGTCAAAGACCTAATAAAACGCCTAGAGCTGGTGTATTTGGAAACATTACTGATATCACTAGGTTAATACAAAGAATAGATCCAGCCGTTGTTAGCATTGATAAAAAAGTTATAAAGTTTAATGATGGAAGACCTGATAGAAAAGTAGATATAAATACCAGCGCTGACGTTCAAATGCAATATCTAAACGGTAAGTTCGAAAACAGCCAAGCGCTTAAAGATAAAAACAAGGTAGATGCTGATTTAGCTTGGAATTTCTTTATAGAGTTTATGACGTCTTTAAAAAAATCTGGTTTAAACAACAACACAGTAGCTTTATTAATGGGTGTTATGAATGGTAGTAACAATAGTGCTCTTAGATTAGCCGCTCCTGTATGGGGTAGGTCTACTAAAATGCCATATGATACTCTTAAAATACCAATGGTAATAAATGGTAAACCTGTAAAAAAACCTAATGGTGAACAAAAGTATGAGCCTGCTTATAGATATGAGCACGCTATACCTGCTAGAGCAGTTTTATTTTTTGCATATGAATCTATATTCAATGGTAACAAGGAGATTGATTTAGACCTGCTTAAAGACGACTACAGGGTTACTATAATCCCAGTTAAAGAAATGGATGATGTCCTGGGTAATACAGGATTTACACAGTCAATGCTTATAGGTTATCAACCAGGTAAACAAGAGTGGTGGAAAAGATATTACAATATATTTACAAAAGGTAAAATGCCTTTTGGTTTACAGTCTTATGAAACTGGAGACGTTGTAGGACAAGAGTTTGAAGACTTTTATAACTCAACTAACGGAACAACTGGTGTTGCTTTAAATGCTCAGCAAGTTATTAACAAAAATAACAACGCTGATATAGCAATGGAAAAAGCTAGACGAAGTCTTAAGGATTCTAAGAAAATAAAAAAGATTAGAATATTTGATTTTGACGATACACTAGCTCAGTCTAAAAGCATGGTTATAGTTAATATGCCAGATGGTAGTAGTACTAGAATAAATGCTACTGAATTTGCTACAGATGCTGCTAGGCTAGAAAGCGAAGGAGCTGTTTTTGATTTTGCAGAGTTTAGCAAAGTAGTTGAAGGTAAAAAAGGACCTTTGTTTAATGTTGCTAAAAAAATAGCAGACACAAGGGGTTCAGAAGATTTATTTGTATTAACAGCTAGACCTCAAGATGCCGCTGGACCTATACAAGAGTTTTTAGCTTCAGTAGGTTTAAATATACCTTTACAAAACATTACAGGTTTAGCTGACGGTAAAGCTCAAGCTAAAGCTGATTGGGTTATAAATAAATTCGCGGAAGGTTATAATGACTTCTACTTTACTGATGACGCTACTAAAAATGTTAAAGCAGTTAAAGACGCTTTAGATGTATTAGATGTTAAGTCTAAAGTACAAATAGCTAGAGTTAAATTTCAAAAAGATTTAGATTTTGAGTTCAACAAAATGATTGAACGAAATAAAGGTATTAAAGCAGAAGCTAGATATTCTCAAGTTGTAGCTCAAAGATTAGGTAAAAGTAAAAAAAGATTTAATTTGTTTTTACCTCCATCAGCAGAGGATTTTAAAGGTTTAACTTCTTACATGTTTGCTGGTAAAGGTAAGCAAGGTGAAATGGATCAAGACTTTTTTGACAAAGCTTTAATAAGACCTTATACTTCAGCTGTTGCGGCTATAGAAACTGCTAAACAAAGAGTATCTAATGATTATAGAAACTTAATGGCTAACTTTCCTGAAATTAAAAAAGTATTAAGAAGTAAAATACCAGGCGAGCAATTTACTTATGACGAGGCTGTTAGAGTCTATTTGTGGGATCAAGCTGATTTTGAAATACCAGGTATATCTAATAGAGATAAAAACATATTAACTAAAATAGTAAGAGAAGATCCTAACTTACAATCGTTTGCTGATGGAGTTCTTTTAATTACTAAAAAAGATACTTATGTTGAACCTCCTACTTATTGGCAAGGTCAAACAATACTTGGTGATTTAAACACTATAACAACAAAAGTAAATAGATCAGAGTATCTATCTGAGTTTAACGAAAACGTAGATATAATATTTAGCGAACAAAACTTAACTAAAGTAGAAGCCGTATACGGTTCTAGAGTTAGAGAGTCTTTAGAGAATATTATATGGAGAATGAAAAATGGAACTAATAGACCAAAAGGTAGTGACAGGCAGACAAACGCTTGGATGAATTGGTTAAATAGATCTATAGGTGCTATAATGTTTTTTAACAGAAGATCGGCTTTGCTTCAGTTAATATCTAGTGTTAACTTTATAAACTGGTCTGACAATAATCCTTTTATGGCTGGTAAAGCTTTTGCAAACCAAAATCAATACTGGTCTGATGTAGTAATGTTATTTAATTCTGATAAATTAAAACAACGTAGAGCTGGTTTAAAAGGTGATATTAATGAAGCTGAAATTGCAGCTGCAGTTAAAGGTTCTAAAAACAAAATGAGTACCTTTATAAGTATATTACTAAGAAACGGATTTGTATTTACTCAAGTAGCTGATAGTGTAGCTATAGCAACTGGTGGTGCAACGTTTTATAGAAATAGAATTAATACATATAAAAAACAAGGACTAAGTCAAACAGAAGCAGAGAGTAAAGCTTTTGAAGATTTTTCTAGAACATCTGAAGAGTCTCAGCAATCGGCAGATCCTTCTATGATATCACAGCAGCAAGCTGGTATGTTAGGTAGATTTTTACTTAACTTTCAAAATACGCCGATGCAGTATACTAGGTTAATGAAAAAAGCTGGACTTGATTTAATAAACGGTAGAGGTGATGCTAAAACTAATATATCAAAAATAGTTTACTATGGTGTAGTTCAGAATTTAATATTTTCAACATTACAAAACGCGTTGTTTGCTATGATACCAGGTTTTGATGAACCAGATGATGAGTTAACTGAAGAAGAACAGTTGAAAAAATACGGTGAGGTATTAAGTAAAAAAGAAGATAGAATAGTAAACAGTATGATGGATACTATATTAAGAGGTTCTGGTGTAGGTGGGGCTGTTATATCTACAATTAAAAACGCTATAAGAAGATATAACTTTGAAGAAAAGAAAGGATTTACAGCTGATCATACATATACAGTATTAGAACTTGCAAACTTATCTCCAGCATTAGGATCTAAATTAAGAAAAATATACTCTGCTATACAAACAAAAAAGTTTGAAAGAGATGTTATAGCTGAAAAAGGATTTAGTGTTACAATAGATGGTAGATTTCAATTAAGTCCTTCTTATCAAGTTGTTGGTAGCGTAGTGTCTGGAGCCGCTAATATTCCAATGGATAGAATGGTCGCTGAAATAAATGCTATTACAGAAGCTTTTGATAATAGAAACACTATATATCAAAGAGTAGCTTTAGCTTTAGGATTCAGAACTTGGGATGTTAATTCTAAAGTAGAAGAGTTTGATTTAATAAAAGCAGATGCTAAAATCCGTAGAAAAGAAGAAGGTAAAATAAAAGCTAAAGAAACTAGAAAAAGAAAAGCTGAAGAAAAAGCAAGACTTAAAAAGCTAGAAGAAGAAAAGTATAATAACATGAGTGAATCTCAAAAACTAGAATACGATCTTCAAAAAGATAAAGAGTTTCAGGAAAAAGTAGATAGTGCTATAGAGAAAGCTATGGAAAAATTAGAAAAACTTTATGAGGAATGAGAGCAATAAACAAAATAATAGTACACTGTTCAGCTACACAAGAAGGTAGAGACTTAGACGCTGCAGAGATAAATAAATGGCATTTAAAAAGAGGCTGGAATGGTATAGGTTACCATTATGTAGTTTTGCTAGACGGTACCATAGAGTATGGCCGTAGCATATACAAACAAGGGGCACATGTTAAAGGTGAAAATGAAGGTTCTATTGGAATTTGTTATATTGGAGGCGTTGAATCAGAACGAGGTTCTAATGGCAAATGGATTGCTAAAGATACTAGAACAGTAGAACAAAAAGAAAGTTTATTATTGTTGCTTAAAACATTAAAGAAGATGCATACAGAAGCTACAATACATGGACACAACGAGTTTGCAGCTAAGAGTTGCCCGTGCTTTGATGCTAACAAAGAATATTGTAATATATAAAAAATAAAAAATGGCTTATAAAGTAAAAGGACCTGCTATAAAAGAAAAAGCTTACGAAAAGCAAAACAGAAAAATGCGTAAAGATTACACTGCTGAAACTGGTAAAAAGCTAGGATCAAGACAAACGTCTGGAACTGGCAAACGTAGAGTTTCTTTTGCTTGTAGATTTGCTGGCATGGCAGGCGCAATGAAAGATGCTAAAGGCGAACCAACTAAAAAAGCAATGGCTTTAAAAAAATGGGGATTTGGTAGTGTTGCAGCTGCTAGAACTTTCTGTAACAAACATAAAGAAAAATGAGAGATAAAATTAGAGGAATAAAAGGGTTTCACATGGGCGCTGCTAACCCTACGCCGTTAGACAAACTTAGAAGAAAGGATGCGCCTAGAGGTAGCCAAGCTACTATATCCGCGCCTACGCCTGAAGATAGTGGTTGGCAACAATTTAAAACCTTTGTTAGTAATCCGTTTGATGGCACTAGAGCTTTAGTAAACACTGCGAGAGGGGAAATAAGAGAAGCATTTGGCTTAAGCGATCAAGGTGATCAAGATGGAGTTTATGGTAGTCTTACTAATTTAAGAAAAGCTAATTTATCAGAAGATGAGCAAACTAAACAAGCTTTAAATAGATCAAGTGCTTTTAACTCTGCTTCTTCTATGGTGCCAGCTGCTTTGACAGCTCAAACAGTTTCTGATGCTATTAGTGGTGATGTTACTTCGTTAGCTACTAAAAAATTAAACAAAATACCTGTAGTCAAAGACATGGTTAAAAATCCTAAACTAGCTAAAAAAATAGCTAAGACCGCTTACCAAACCTTAAAAACAAATACAAACGTAATAAGTAAAACATAATGGATATACAACAACTTAAACTTTACTTAATTAACGGATCAACTTTAGGTGTAACAACATTTACTAAAATAGAAATGGGATTAAAAATAGTTCTTTTACTAGTTACTATAGGTTATACTATATCAAAATGGATAGAAATTAATAACAAAAAAAATAAATAAATTATGGGAAAATTATTAGTAAAATTAGGACTATGGATGCAGGCTTGTTGGTTAAAGCTAATGTGCAAATGGAATTGGTTAGTATCTAAATTAATTGTAGATGTTAAAGATTGTCCAGTAGCAAAATGCGTTTGTAAGAAATAAATATGAAAAGTATAAACCGTTTAAGAGGGGCAGCTAAGAGAGGCGCTGCTAACAAGTATAGTAATTTTGGACAAGCTATTCAAAGCGCTGTTAGTGCTATGCCAGGAATGTCACCAACTCCTTTTGCTAGCGAGATTCCATTTTCTACTGAAATATCTGTAGAAGATAGACAGAAGCTTAATGATAAAGCAGACATACAAGTTGGAATAAATAACATAGAAGATGTTATGAAAAACAAGGATAACTATAGAAAAAGTGGTAAACTAAAAGGTAAGGCCAGAAGAGAAATTAGAAAAAATCAAAGAGAAATAAAGCCAAAAAGAGAAGAGTATAGGGAAACATATAACGAATAAGGAACAAAGATAACTGGGCGTACCATACCCAAAAGTTCCTGTAACCGAAGGGGATCTCATTAAGAGGTCCCCTTCATTGTTTTTATCCATCACAGGCAGCGCAATCCTCGTTCATGGCTTGCTGTGCAATATCTCCACGTAGGACAGATTCTGTCCTTGTATAATATAATGTTTTAATACCTTTTTTCCATGCTTCAAAATGAACTTTGTTAATCCATTTTGGTGTTGCTACACTAGGAAAAGCTAAATTCAAACTAACTGACTGATCTACATACTGCTGTCTCAGTCCAGCTTGATTAACTAGTTCTAGTTGATTAATCTCCTTAAAAGTCTTAAATACCTCCTTTGCGGGTGTTTCGTGTGCCATAACAACATCATCAAGCTCAGTAATATTTTGCACACTACCACCGTCGGCCATAATCTTATCCCACGTTTCATTGTTGTTTATTTTAATTTTTCTAAGTAACTTTACTAGCGTCGGGTTTTTCCTAATAAAAGTCCCTTTTGCACTTTGCTCTGTAAAAACATTTGCAGCCCACGGTTCAATACCTGGCGAAACATTGCCACTAAGCTTACTATTGCTAACAGTAGGAGCAACAGCACGTAAATGAGTATTACGTAAACCAGTTCCAGAACACCACAAAGGTTCTCCATAAGTTTCTGCAAGTGCCATACTAGCCCTTTCGCTTTCAATTTTAATCTGACTAAAGATTTTCCTAGTTTCAAACTGAGCAAGTAAACCTTCGAACGATATACCTTTTTCTTGTAAGTATGTGTGCCAGCCCAAAACTCCCAAGCCAAGCGCTCTTCCTTTCGTAGCTGACCTAACCGCGTTTTCAAAGCCTCGTAAGCCTTTAGCTCTTTGTATAAACTCTTCCATGACCCCGTCAAGGAACCATATACTGTCGTAAATAAGGTTTGTGCCTTTCCACTCTTCATATTTTGCTAAATTTAATGATGATAAACAACACACAAAACTATGATTTTCATCTGTATGTAGTGTTATTTCTGAGCATATGTTAGTCATATGTACTTTTAATCCATTTTCTTTATAAGCTTTAGGATTCTTTTTGTTAACATTCCCTTTAAACATAATATACGGCTCGCCAGTTGATTTTCGCTTTCTAAGTAGTTTACTCCATCTATTTCTAGCTGCAGCATCTCCTTGTTCAAGTTTACGCATAAATTTGTCACCAACAATTGCGCATTGATGTAAGTTAAGCGACTGTCTGTTAACATCTCCTTTAGGTTCTCTGATTTCAAGCCACTCTTCGAAATCTTCGTGTTCAATGTTAATATTAACTGATGCAGCTCCTCGTCTAACCGATCCTTGATTAGTTGCAAGGATTGTTGAGTCGTATATTTTGCAGAAAGGTACAACTCCGTCTGATGTTCCATTTCCTGTTATTCTAGCGCCGGCGGGTCTTATTTGATTTATACCGATACCAACTCCACCGCCGTGCTTAGCGAGTAGCATCATCTCTAGGTTTTTTTGTCCAATATCTTGTATACTATCAGCAACATCGATACCAAAACAGCTAATAGGTAAACCACGATCAGTACCTGTATTAGATAACACAGGGCTAGCCAAACAAAGCCAGCCGTTCCAAATATAATCAAAAAACGTTTCTGCCATTTCGGGCTTATATAATCGTCTAGCCACAGTTTTAGCAACACGCATGTAAGCATCACGCGGCGTTTCATCTTGTAGTAAATATCCACCAGATATTGTTTTTTTATAGACTTCTGTATTTCCCCACGATGGGTAGTCTTCTCCTTTAATCCATTCATTATTCCACATATTTATATTATAAGATGTTTTATCCAAGCTATTAAACCGTTAAGATTTAAAGCTACTAAATTCCATTGTTTTCTTGAAGCTGTCTGTATCATAACGCAAATAAAACCTAAGATATAAAGCCTAGGTTCTAACGTCCACTGTGCTGCAATCAAGAAGCCCGCACCCATGTACCCTGCTCTAGTCGCTAACCGCTTCCAAGGGCTTAGCCTCTTCTGCCTTACTAGGTTTTTCAACCACATCCTTTTTAAGCTCTTCGATTGCTTTTTCATATCCAGGCATTTTTTTAATTGTCTCTAATGTTCCTATTGCTAGGTCTTTTACTTGTGTTATTTCGTTAAGAAGATGCTGTGTCACCCTTACAACCGCATCCATCTTGTTTTTCATTTCTATTAGTTTTGATTCTTTCATGTGGTTTTAATATTTTATTACTTAATACGAATTTGTTTTTTGCGTTTTTAAATCCATGAAACGCTACTTGTCTAGGTCCTACTAATTTTTTTAGTTTATAAAACATAACTAACACTTCTCTGCTTTCTTTGAATTCATTAGGATATTTGCTATGAAAATAATTACAAGGATAAGATATTAGTCTATTTTGTTTATGACCTATAACAGACTTTAAATCCCATTTTGATGTATCATTAGCGTCAGACGTTAAAAGCTTGTTAAAGTCATCTGTTGAACCACCTGGGTACGTGTCTCCAAGGTCTTTATGAGACCAAAACGCAGTACCATTTAATTCTTTATTTTTATTTTCAGACAAATATAGAACTATAGCTTTCTCAGGCTGCTGACCTTCTATTATTGTATCATTGTGTATACGCCAATCGTTATCCTGTCCTTCTTTAGCTTGTCTAAAAAAGCATAGTATATTTTCAACTTGTCTATTTTCTATATATGATATTTTATTTACCATATAATCAACTAAAAGACTATGAGGTTCTTTTACCCAAAAAGATTTACCAGGAGTTTTTACCTCCTGATAATCTCTATTGTCTAACAACAACGTGTCTAAAAGTTCTTTTTCTAAAAAATTATCTTCTATATAAATCATCTATATCTTCTTGTGTTATATTTATCCAACTACCAGATGTCCTCGAAGTCTTCGCCTTCATTAGCTTTTGAATAATCTGTCGGCCGTATTGCGAAAAAATCAGTATGAGTGACCCCGCCGGTAAGATGATAGAACCAATCAAGATTAGCTGCTGCTTCCTGGTCATATGAGAAATATGATCCAAGATCAATATAACCGAGTTCCGTAAGTTTTTCATTTGTTCTTTTCCTTATAAATTGTTTTAAGTCATAAGCTTTAATGCCTTCAATGTCACCCATCTCAAACATTTTATCTATGTACTTTTCTTCTAAAACTACCATAGCTTCTGCTGCTGTAATAACGTCTGGTCTACAAGCTTCTAATAGTTTTTTATCTTCTTGACACATGTGTTTAAATAATTGACAACCCATTTTACTATGTAAGCTTTCATCACGAACAGACCATTTCATTTGTTGCCCGATGCCCTTAAGTAAATTTCGAAGCTGAAAACTATACAACACTGCAAAAGCACTATACAGACTAACTCCTTCAGCGAAGGCTGAAAATACAGCCAGGCTTTTCGCAATACCCAAAGAATCGCTGCCGTTATAAGCAACCAAATTATCAAATCTTGCAGACGTCGCTG